>Ga0181601_10001384_pt1 | contig 20692 bp, 19 predicted proteins | sample 041ome_8_FD_133020 | JGI IMG/M metagenome (GOLD analysis project Ga0181601, IMG submission 133020) | Coastal salt marsh microbial communities from the Groves Creek Marsh, Skidaway Island, Georgia - 041407BS metaG (megahit assembly) | ecosystem: Environmental > Aquatic > Marine > Intertidal zone...
ATTTAAAACCTTATTATTTTAATAAATATATAGAATATAATTATTTTACTTATATTAATTTAATATTAAACTTGTAATGATAAATAATATATATAATTAATATTATATTAATATTTTAACCTTTTTATATAAGTTGTATAAACATATTCTATACCTCTAGTTTCTTTATCTTTGAATGATATATCTATTTCGTCGCCTTCTCTTTCCTGAATTCCTCTTAGATATCTCCTATCTCCTATAATTACTTCAGTTCTGTTTTTATCACCATCAAGACTATCATATATTAAATCAGTATATTTAATAATAATTAATCTATTTTTATTAGACGTTTCCAACAATGTGTGCCGTCTCAAACGATTCTGGTCGTAATGACCACCTTAATAATCATCGTAACTGTATTTTGCGCTTACAAATTCATCCAATATCCATTCATATGATTCTCCAGTAGATGCTGGTGTAGGTTTAGGTTCTAGAAAATCAGCACAAACTTTATCATAACCAATAAAACTAATTCCTTCAGGTTGATTTATTTTCATAACTTCCGTGCCACTATTATTGTATGGATGACAACAATTCCATTTTTCGTGATCATGAATATGTGCTGTTATTTTAACACCAGCATGTAAATGTATTTTATTTACATTTACATTTTCATTCCAATTACCATCAATACTACGAAACCATTTATCACTATTTACTTCATAACCTGAATTACATGTAGAATTGCCAATATCTTCATAACTACTATCATGCACCCCTTCCTCTGCCCCTTCCTCTGCCTCCTTGAGAGGGGGCCGCCGCTGGCGCTGGACATGGTCCTCCTCGACATCCTTCTCTCCATTCAAAAGAAAAGCTTGGACCAGTTAATGTCCAATGGTCATAAGAGTCACTAACAAAAAATGGTCCATTAAACCAGTCGCTACTCTTATGATCATTTACCCAACTTAAACGGATGTCGTCATCACCATGAGGCGTGCCGATGCGCCTATATTCTCTAAATTTATTATTATTATTTTTATTTGTTACTATTATATTACTTGTCTCTCCTTTTTTATCTCCTCCTCCTGCATAAATTAATCTTGTATCATGAATAATCATTAGATATTGTATACCAGTGTTTCTTTCTCCTACAACTTGCCAAGCATTATCTCTCCAAGATGATTGAATCGAAGCACCAACTTGATAAGATTTTTCTTGCCATCCCCCCCATGCTATTTCAGACGCTGGTGGAGGTGGAGGTGGAGGTTCTGGAAAATCAGTACAAACTTTATTATAACTAATAAAACTAATTCCTTCAGGTGGATTTATTTTCATAACTTCCGCGTCATCATTATTGTATTGATGACAACCTTCCCATCTTTTGTGGTCATGAATATGTGCTGTTATTTTAACACCTGGTGGTAAATGTATTTTATTTACATTGTCATTCCAATTATCACCTATATCTGTAAACTTTTTATCACCAAGAAATGAATGACAATTACCACTTTTATTAAATATAACTATATTTGTATCATCATCAATACATTCACCTGAACCATTATTTATTTTACCACAAGGACATTGTATACATTGTTGATTAAATTCTGAATCTTCACTTGGTTCATCTTTTAATGGTGTTCTACCAGTTTTAACTATATTACTAGTGTCTAATTTATAATTACCAATACTCTCTATACTACTATAATAATTATCATAACTATCTTTAGATATACATAAGGGGGAGCTTTCGTTTTTAATAAAACAATAATTTTTTGATTTTACAATATTGTATTTTACATTTTTTTGTGTAGGACCATCAACACCATCGCCACCCATGGGACCATCTTCGCCATCTTTTCCAGGTGGACCACGATTTCCTTGACGACCTGTATCTCCTGTAGGACCAGTTTCTCCGTCAGAACATGTACCATCTGGACCTCTATTTCCTTTTCTCCCTTTCACATTTTTAAGATTAATTATAATAGGTTCTAATGTTTCATTTCTTTCCGTTACATTTATTGTTTTATCATTATTTGAATCATTATATATTAATTTTAAAGGGGGTATAACAGCAGTAATACCATTTGAACCTCTACTTATATTTATTTTTTTAGTATAAGCATTTTTATCATAACTATTATATATTCCTAATAATCTATTTTCATTTCCAATTTCTTTAAATTCAATATTTGGTATTTCTTTGCCATTAATACCCAAACTTCCAGATAAACCATCTTTTCCTTTGGAACCTTTTAAACCCTTATATCCATAATTACCTTCCATTCCTTTTTCACCATCGTCACCTTTAATTTTAATTGTACATGTATCACTATTAGGTATTAAATCACAATTAAAATTAGAAAAGTTTTCATTGCGTAATAATTTATAAATAAAAAAAATGGTTAAAATAATAATAAAAAGTATAAATAAAATATATTTATACATATATTCTATTTTATTATATTATATTATTATTAATCATATATAGTACATTCTCTTTGTAATTCATGTCCTGATGTTGGCTGACTAAATGAACTTTGTTTGTCTATTTCATTTTTAGAATTTTTCATATGATCTAATTCTGATATTATAATTTCTTTTATTTTTTTAATTTTATCATCAGTAATATATTTACATAAATTTTCAAAAACTGATTTGTCATGTACATCTTGAACTAAATGAAGATTATTAGTATCTAGTGTATCAAATTGAGGTTCATCTATAATTTGACCTGTATTTCCTCTAGGACCCTTTGTACCATTATTTGTATTAGCATAACCATCTTTTCCTTGTGGTCCTTGAGTACCATTTATTCCATCAGGACCAGGAACATTACATATTATTTTATCTTCATATATATTTGTGTCACTTGGAAGTATTTGTATAGCATGTTTTCCCGTATCCCCTTTATCGCCTTTTTCTATTTCAATAATAATTGGTGTTAAATCGCTATTTTCTTCATATTCCTTTGATATTTCTTTACCTGTTTCCATATCAACAAATATAATTGGGTTCATTCTGGCATTATTTCCAGGATTGCCATTTGGTATATTAACAATAGTATTTTTATCCAATAAGTTATTATATGTATTATCACAATTAATTTTAGCTTCATTTATAATATTTCCATCATCATCTTGAAAAATAAAATTACCAATACAATAAGAATGTTTTCCATTTAAACCATTGTCCCCATCATTTCCTTTATCACCTTTTATACCTCTACTGCCAGTTCTTCCAATATCTCCTCTTTCTCCAGGATCACCTTTAATATTTTTGTTATTACAAACTTCTAAATCTAATTTTTGTCTAGCATTACATATATCAATAACTTTATCTTTGTTATCATTTATAAACTTTTCATAAATATTATTATTATAACTAATTAATCCAATGATAATTATTACAATTATAATAATAAAAATGATTTTATATTTCATTACAATATATATACAAAAAAAATTTATATAAGGGTTTATTAATATATTAATATAAAAAAATAAACAAATGACGACTTTCCAAAAAAAACTGCAAAAAGATAGAACTAACGAAGAAACTGCTAATGCTGGTCTTAAATGGGACATTGAAGACGATAAATATCTTCTTGAATCAGCATCAAATAAAGTTTCTGTTAGTGAAATTGCTAAAACACTAAAACGAACTGAAGGTAGTATTAAAACAAGGATCATTATTAATATTCTAAGTAAATGCGATGATAATCGTACAAATCTCGACAGTCTTTGTAATAAATATAATATTGATAGCAAAGATGTTGAAGTATATTTACAAAAGAAAGATCTTAGAGAAAAGAAAAAAACTCAACGTATTCAAAAAAATAATTCTTCTTTCCCATCTGAAGAAAGAGTTGAAATTCTTCAAGCACTTACACATATGGATAAAAAACTAAATAATCTAGATGACAAACTTTCAACTATTCTCAAAAAAGTTTCAACTAATTAATTAATTCCTTTTTTTAACTATATTAGATTTAATATATTTAACTTCTTCAATATCAAGAGCAAACGCCGTATATCTTGCTAATGTAAATAGATAGTCTGATAATCTATTAATATAAGCTAAACATCTATTCATATTTAGATTTGATATTTCAATAGTATCTTCATTAAAATAATTAGGATCATATTTAATAGATGTCATATTTCTTTCAGTTCTTCTACAAATTGTTCGAGATTTATGAATAATTGCTATAAGAATATTTCCTCCAGGTAATATAAAATTACTTAATTTAGGTAATTCATTTGTCATTTCATCAATATATTCTTCAATAATATTAATATATTTATTATCACTATCAAATAGTTCTTCTGTTTCTTTAGTTTTATTAGGGTCTTTCGCAATTATAGAACCCAAATCAAATAATTCAGATTGAATACTTTTTAATAATTCATAATATTTAACATTTTTAATTTTATTTTTTTCTAATTCATAATTTGCTAGTAATAAACCGATTTCTGAATTTAATTCATCTAAACTACCAACAGTTTCTACTATAATATTATTTTTTATTACTTTACTACCATCATATAAACTTGTAGCACCAGTATCACCTTTTTTCGTATAAATCTTCATTCTTAATTAATGAATATTATAATATTATTTAAATCATTTTTTATAAAAAATGATTATTTTATTTTATTAATAAATAATAATATGGAATACGAAAATAATATTGATTGTCAAGATTGGACTGAAGTTAAAATTGGAGGAGGTAGAATTTCTAATGATAAAAATAAAAAAAATGTAGTAACACAAAATAAACCAAAAACACAAAATCAACCTGGTACAAAAACTTTTCATAAATTAGATAGTGAAGATATCTATGTTGCACCTAAAATTGATAAAAATGTATCATTAGATATTCAAACAAAACGTAATTTGTGTTCTTTGACACAAAAAGAATTAGCAACGCAATTAAATTTACCAGTCAATATTATTAATGAAATTGAATCAGGAAAATCATCACAAAATAAAGGATTGATTAATCGTATTAATAGATTTTTAGATAATAAAATAAAAAAAAAATAATTTATTAATATAATAACATTTATAACCTTTATTTTTTTCTATTTTAATAATATTATTATGTAAAACATCTTTATTTAGTTATTATATCAATTCATTATTCAGATTTATTATTTTAACATGCATTTATTTTTAATTATAGTATAATATTTATTAAATAAATATTTATATGTATTTTCTGTATCTTTTTTATTATTAACATCATCATCTAATTTATGATATAAATTGCCATTTTTAAAGTAATAGGATTGATACATTTTATATAAAAATAACTATATAATATATTCATTTTTTTATAAAAATTGATTTTAAAATAATAAATAAAGATAAAATGGATATTGAAAAAATTATTAAAGATACTGTAATAACAGATTGGAAAGATATTTTAATTATTTTATTGGAACCATATAAAACATTTATGAATGATAAATTAAATGAATATTCAGAAGATAAAATATTACCTAATAAAAATTATATTTTTAGAGCATTTAATTTCTTTAATATAAAAGATTTAAAATGTATTATAATTGGTCAAGATTGTTATCATACTAAAGGAGTTGCTAATGGTTTATGTTTTTCGCATAATAAATTTAAAAATAATAAATTACAACCAAGTTTAAATAATATATTTAAAGAGTTAAATCGTACAGAAAATTCAAATCGTACTGAAGCTGATTTAAGTGATTGGGCTGAACAAGGATGTTTATTAATTAATATGGCTTTAACGGTTTTAGAAGGACATGCGAATTCTCATGCTAATATATGGAAAAATTATATGAATGATGTATTAGAATGGATTGGTAAAAATTGTAATAATATATGTGTAATGTTATGGGGAAATTTTGCTCAAAAATCAGAAAAATATTTTATAAATAGTAATAATTTAGTATTAAAATCAGGACATCCATCACCATTAAATAGAAAAAGTCCTTTTATAGGAAATAATCATTTTGAATTATGTAAAAATAAATATAATATAAAATTTATAAAAAATGATAATTAATAATATTTTTTAAAATAAAAATGGATAGTGTATTTATTTCAAAAGATTATATTGAAAAATTATTAAAAAACTTTGATAAAAAATATCCTTGTTATTCATATTTAAGATATAAAAATCATATTATAAATTTAAAAAAAAAAGTAACTTGGAATCCCATATTAGTTAAAAATTATTATTATTAATTTTTATTATTTTTAATCATATCTTTTATATTTTTTATTTGTGTTTTATAATGTTCTTGTGGTTCTTTTAATAATATGAAATTTAATAATAAATCAATTATTTCATAATATTTATCATTTTCTATTTTTAGACATATATCTTCTTTATTTTCTATAGCAAATCTTTGCATTTGTGAAGTTTTTTTACTTACTAGTTCTTCTGCTAGTAAATTTAAATCCTTTAATATAAATTCGTCATCATGTTTAATTAAAGCATTTGTTTCATTTTTATAATGAATATTATTATTTTCTGGGAAGTCCTTATTAAAATGTATTTCTTTTGTCAATAGTCTTGGTATATCATAAGAATTTGTAAAAATACTTAATAATTTTTCATAATTAAGGTATCAAGTCTTTCATTACCATAATTATTAATATAAATATTATTATTATTAATTATATTGTTATTATTTTGTGTTTGTATATTATTATTAATTATATTTTGTGTTTCTATATTATTTGTAGTACTTTCATTATTATTTTGTCTAGCATGTATAATACTTCTTGGCTTACATTTATCTCTTTTAATATGTAAATATTTAGCTTGTCTTGAACTAAAACTAATCATACATCTCGGACATGTTAATTCATCTATACCTTTACATTTTTTCTCATGTTCAATTAAACATTTTTTTACTTTATAAACTTTATTACACTTTTTACACATATTTTGGTTTTGATTTACATTTTTTTCATTTTGATTTACATTTTTTTCATTTTGATTTACATTTGTTTTTTTTTGATTTACATTTTTTTTATTTTGTTTTACATTTGTATCAACTAATAAAAACTCTAATTTATCTATATCTAATACTTTATGTACAGCATTTAGATGTCGTTTTAAGTCATGTCGTCTATTTGTTTGATAAATACAATTGACGCATTTAAACCTTTTTTGCGTCAATATTTCCGCCATTACTATTATAAGTCAGTATTTTTATCTTTATATACATATTTTGTTATCAGGAATTTCCACTTTACGCAACGCAAAAGGGGGTAACCCCTTTTTGAAAAATTTTTTTTAAAATTTTTTAATTTTTTTTTAACACCATTTTTTTATCTAAAAATAGCATCATTTATATATGAGCGTTTTTATTAAAAAGTTAAATTTTTTATCGTGAAAAATACCTTTTTTAACTTGCACACAAGAAAAAAAATTAACATTTTTTGGTTTAGAGATAAATTTTATTATTTTTTATAAAAATATGTAAAAAAAACTGATAATAAAAATAAATAAAAAAGTATAAAAACATTATCTGAAAAAATGCTTTTTAGCTTTTTTTATACATAAATTAAAAATAGTACATGTTTATAAATTTATTTATTTTTAAAAATCTTTTTATAAATGTTTAATTTTTATTAAACATGTACTATTTTTAATTTTTCTTTATACATCTATTAGTTAAAGGATTAATAACTTTACCTTCAGGACACTTTTTTTCAGGTTTTGATAAAGGATTTTTAGGTATTTTATTAATTGTTTTTATTTTTATACATCTATTAGTTAAAGGATTAATAACTTTACCATCAGGACACTTTTTTTCAGGTTTTGATAAAGGATTTTTAGGTATTTTATTAATTCCTTCTTTAACATATATTATTGTTCTATCTCCCTTATTAAAAGAAAAACATAAATCCTTCATTGTACTCATAATATCTAACTTACATTTATTTAAATTTAAACAAAAATCACTATTTTTTTCAAGATCCCAATTATACTTCATTAACTGACAAGGAATTTCAATATCATTTTTATAAACTTTAGCGTTTTTAGGTAAATTATTATAATCTACAGTTTTATTTAATTTTTCATTATAATAAAAAACTTTTTTAGTATCTTTATCTGTTTTTTTCAACCAATAATCATCAAGTATATTTTGATCAATTGTACTTCTAGTCCATCCATTATAAACATATTTATCGTTTTTACATTTTATACCTGCTATTGTGTGTCCACCTATAGATTTATTCCAATTATTTAATAAAACAGAATCTTGATTATAATTACAATTTTCATAATTTATATTTGTATTTAAATTAATTAAATTTTCATATAAATTTTTATATTTTTCTTTATCAATTAGATAATAATCAATATAATTATTGCTATTAAAATCTGAATTAATATTAATAATAATAATGTCTGGATTTTTCATTGCTTCATTGATAGTATTTATAGATTTATATTTGATAAAAAATTTAATACGATTATTTTTGATATCTTGTATATTATAATTATTATAAAATGAATAATATAATTTTTTATCATAATTATAATAATCTAAAAATAAAACTTTGACACCTAATAATTTATATAATTTTCTAATATAAAATTTTGATTGAAACCCTTCTTTTTTATTTTTAATTGGATCAAATACAAATTTTTTTTTATTATATTTATATAATTTTTTAAGAATATATTCTGGTCTTATTTTATCAAAATATAAATAATCTTTATAAATATTGGAAGTTCTCATATATTTTTTTCTTAAAATATAACTAATTGTATTTAGAACCTCTATTTTTTTACTCCATTTTTTAGATTTTTCTAATAATAATTTTCTACTATTATCACTATATAATATAGCCATTAATAAAGCATTAAACCAACAAGTTGGTCCATATTGTTTTATTGATATAACTTTATCACAATTAGTCATTAAATATTTATACTACACTTATATAAGAAAATAGTATTGATTATATAATAAAAAACAAATAATATATTAAGAAGACATATAATGTTATATGACTTTGATAAAACATTAAAAGAGACACAAAAAATAAAAATAAAATATCCAGAAAGAATCCCTGTTTATATAAAAAAATCGAAAGGTTGTAATTTTCCAGATATAGATAAAAACAAATTTTTAGTTCCTCTTGATATAACTTTAGGAACTTTTATATCAGTAATTAGAAAAAGAATTAATTTAGCACCTGAAAAAGCATTATTCATATTTATAAATAATGTTTTACCACCTTTAACAAGTTTAATGTCAAATTTATATGATGATTTTAAAGATCCGGATGGTTTTCTTTATATATATTATAATGGAGAATCTACATTTGGATAAAATTAAAATTAATCTTAATATTAATTAGAAGCAAATTTAATGTCAATATCAAAAGCAGAAAAGGATTTATTAAAAAAATTTAAAGATTTATTAAAAATAAATAAAGAAAATATAATAAATTGGCTTGATGATATTAGTGAAAATAAAAAAACCTATATAAATGATAACACTGTACCATCTTTATTTAGTGAAGGAAATAAAATATCAATAATAGCAAAAGGTGAAACAGCTCAATATAATTTAATATTAAAATTTATAAAAGAAAATAAAGATGAATTTTCAGATTATGATTTTAGTAATATACCAGATACAGATTTTACGACAATCAGTGATCTAAATCAAGGCATAGGAGCAGCGAGAGGAACGGCAAGTATAGAACCACGTAAAACTTATAAGACAGTTGAAGATGTCAAAAAATGGGCAAGTAATCCATTAGAGAACCCTATAACAGGAAATAAAATAAAAGCTATCAGTAATGATTATGTAAAATATTATTATAAAAGTTTTGATATATTAATGGAAGAAAATAATAAATTATTAAATGAAAAAGGGATAGACTTTATTAAAACAATTATGTATGATATATTACCTAAAAATCATTTATTATTTAACGGAGAAATAGATTTATTGTTTTTACAAAAGTTTGATTTATATAATAAAAATAAAAGAAAAAAATATGATAATTCATTACCCAATAACATTAAAGCATCATATTTACATATATATGACGGTTTTGATTATAAAATTAATATAGCAAAATTATTTGATATATCTTTAGATATAGATACAGATACATTAGATAATATTACAGAATTAGAAATTGAATTAGTTAAAACATTACTAGATAATAAAACAATAATAAATAGTTATTATTTTAATACAAATGCTAAAATTTTAGCAAATTATATTAGTAATGTAAATGATATTTTATTTAATTATTTTTTTGAAAAAATAGATACAAATAAAATAAAAAATAAAACAATAATCTCATTATTAGATGAATTAAGTAATTATAATAGCGAATTTTTTTTAAAAGCAATATCATTTAAAATATTAGTAGATGATTTCAAATTTAGTAATGGGAAAAAAATATTTGATTATTTGAATGAAAATAAAAGTCAAATTGATGAGTGCAAAATAGGTATTGAAATTTATAATAGAATATCACCTGTATATAAAGAAATAGAAGATTTTATTTTAAATAAAAACGGAGATATTGATAATTATGAAATGAAAGAATATAAACCTTTGGATGATCCTATAGATTTATTATTTAAAGATTATGAAGATAAATTAAAAATATTTAGAGAACAACCATTTAGTCAATTAATAAATCAAAATACATATGAACCAATAGATGAAAAATTATATTTAAATGATAAACAGAAAAAAAGTTTTGATAAAGAACGCAGTATGTTAGAACAATCTTTTAAAAAAGAACACGATGAATATTTAAAAAAATTAAATAAATATAATTCATTATCTAAAAAAGATAGATCAAAATCTAAATCTCCTACGCCTCCTAAAATGCCTACAATAACTTTACCAAGTAAACAAAAATTTATAATATCGTTACAAAAATCACAAAAATCTCCAAAACATATACCTGATAAAATTGTAAATGATTTTAAAGAAAAATATAAAGAATTCAAACATATAATAGAAGAATATAATATGAAAAAAGAAATGGGTTATTTAGAATTATTAAAAGAATTTAAAAAATCATCTCCTTCAAAGAAAATTAGTTCAGACAATCAACTTTTAAAATTTAAAAGAGATGACTTTATATCGGATGTATTACAAGATTATAGTGATTTAGAAAATAAATGTAATGATTCAATTGATATATTAACAAATGAAGATTTTAGCGATGATAATTATCCATTATCCAAATTACAATTAATGGTTAGATTTAAAATGCCTTTTAAAAAATCTGATGGAACAGAAACATTTAAAACAGAATGTTATTATGCTCCTAGATTATTCAATTATTATATTGAAACAGTAAATAAAGGAATTAATTTTATTAATCCAGCAACAAGAGAAAAATATAGTGATGAACATATTGATGAATTAATGAAAGTAATAAGATTAATTAAACCAGATATAGAAAGACCAATAAAAGTAAAACCTATTAATGATAAAAAATTAAAAATGATTATAGAAGTAGTAAGAGGTGGTCATAACGATCCATCAATATTTAACGGAATAAGTAGTGTAGAATTTGCTAAAATAAAAATAGTAAGAGAATTAGATCCAAATAAACCCCCAAATGAAGTATATACATTATGTGTAATACCATTAGGATTAGGTGTGGGTGGTGATGCTATATTTAATACTCAATCATCTGATTTAAATTCTGAGTCTATGATATTTATAATACATAAATTATTTAATGAAGGTAAATTATTACTAAATTATTTACCACCATATCATAATAAATATATAGATCAATATGGAAGAGAAACAAGAAGATATATAGCACTATTGATTCATTTTAATAAATATAGATATACTCAAGATTGGTTAGTTAAAAGTGATAATCAAAATACGATAAATAGTTTTAAAACAACAGATGAATTTATTGATATGTTTAAATTATATGCTTCTGAAATAAATAATTATGCTGGATATTAAAATCTATAAATATAATAAAATGAGTAAAAAAAAAATAAGTAGTGTTATAAAAAAATTAATTAATAAAAATAATGAAGTTCAGGATAGAATAGGTGATATAGATTATTATGATAGTGGCAATACACTAAATTTAATTCGTTTTAAAAAAAATAATACTGTAGATAAAACTTTAATAGAGAAAAAAAAGGTAATAGAAGGAAAAAAAACAATATTTGATGAAATAATATATATTAGATTAAAATCTAAATTTTAACTTTATTTTTATAAAAAATGATTATAAATTATTATCATTAATTTATTGTTATAATGTGTAAAAATTATGAATATGAATATGAATATGAAAAATATTTATGTAATAATGAAAATATTAAAAAAACTATTGATAAATATGGTGTTGCTATTTGTCCTATTTTAAATAAAAAAGAATGTGATGAAATGATAAATAATAAATGGGATTTATTAGAATATTTAACGTCGGATTTTGAAATACCTATTAATAGAGATAATAAAGATACATATAAACAAATTTTAGAACTATATCCAAATCATAAAATGCTTTTACAAAATTGGAAAGTAGGACATTCAAAATTAGCATGGGAAGTAAGACAAAATCCTAAAGTAATTGAAACATTTAGTAAAATATGGAATACCGATGATTTAATAGTTAGTTTCGATGGTGTAAGTATATATATATTAGATAAACCAATTCGTAAAACAAATTCTTGGTTTCATGTAGATCAAAGTTATACAAGAAACGATTTTGAATGTATTCAAAGTTGGATAAATGCGTATGATACAAATGAAGGAGATGCTACTTTAGTAATATTAGAATATAGTCATTTATATCATAAAAGTTTTAGAGATAAATTTAAAATAAATGATAAAAAAGATTGGTTTAAATTACAAAATAAAGAACAATATAAATTTTATAAAAATAATAATTGTAACGAAAAAAGAATTAAGTGCCCGAGAGGTTATGGAGTATTTTGGGACAGTAGATTAGTTCATTATGGTAATCCAGTTGAAAAAAATTGTCCCGAAAATTATAATTTTAGATGTGTAGTTTATATATGTATGGTGCCTAGAATTTTAGCTAATAAAAAAGAATTAGAAAAAAGGAAAAAGGTATTTAATGAATTAAGAATGACAGCACATAGACCTCATAAAGTTAGATTATTTCCAAAAAAACCACAAACTTATGGTAGAGATATTAAAAATATTAAGGATATAAATATTAATATGACAAGTAATTATATTACAAATGTAGGATTAAATTTAATTTAACCAACATATTGTTGATTAGGAATAAAAGAACCACTACAAAATTTACGTGTTATTGGTTCGGTACAATTACATTGTACTCCTAACTCTATTTGACTATCAAATGGATAATCCTCATCTGTTAAAATTTTATAACAATCATTAATTTCATTTCTGTAATAATTAATTTTATCTTGTCTATTTTCACTAGATTCTTCACAAGTACCATAATTTTCACAAAATTTTAAATTACATAATTGTGCTATCATTCTTTGTAATCTTTGTTCAATTAATTGTAGGTTATTTTTATCTAAAATTCTTAATAATTCATAATCAATACAACATTCACTATCTTCGTCACTTTTTAATTTACATATTTTACCATTATCATTTATTTTTACACTTTCAAAAGATATATCACAAGTTGTATCCGCTTTATTAAGATTATGTATATCACATATTCCACCAGGTAACCCTTTATCACCTCTTACGTTTGAATCAATGCCATTTTTTCCTGGATTTCCTGGATTTCCTGGAATACCAGGTTTTCCCTTAGGACCTTGTGGGTTTTGTGTATTATTACCTGGGTCACCATCATCACCAGTTATACCATTGGGTATACGAATAATAATTGGTTGTAAAGTAAAAGCATAAGTATCTTGAGGAGGTATATAACTTCCTAAAATTTCATTACTTGGATTTTCATGATTTGTTTCATCATAACCATCTAATTTAACAAATATAATTGGTGGTATTACTCCTGGATCTCCTTGTTGTCCTTCTGGAATTGTTATTTTTATATCACTTGCGATTGGTGTTATACTGTTACTTTCTCTATAGTATGGTGGTATTCTATCAATTTCTGTTCCATAAATATCTTCAAATATAATATTACCATAATTATTACCATTCATACCATCTTTCCCTTTTTCACCTCTTGGACCATCTAATCCAGTTTCACCAGTATCACCACGACGACCTTTTTCTCCGCCTATTCCTACTTCTCCTTTTTGATAATAAATACTTTCATCATATAAATCTAATTTTTTTAAAGTATTTTGACTATTTTTAACATCATTTAATTCAAATTTTTCTTTTAAATTAAATAAACAAGATATTAATATAAATAATAAAATAATAATAATTATAAAAACAAAATATTTTATCATTCTAACTTATTTATTAGAATTATTAAATTTTTTATTATTCTGAATTTAATGTATAATTTGTATCATAATATCCTGGATAATAACTTAGATTATTATAATTAGTATTTTGTGATGAATGATAACATGTTTTTTGAAGATTATCAGTTTGATAATGACTATTTCCTTCTATTCCATATTTTTCATTTAATGAAACACAATATTCATTATCTTTAATTATTTCATTAATATGATTATTATATTCATCTCTATAATTTGTATTAGTTTTATTACTACATATTTGTGATCCCAAACATTTATTAGAACCATCTACTTTATAATATTTTATTGTACCATTATCAAATGATAATTTTAAATAATAATTCTCATCAATAATATCCATTTGTATAGAATTACCATTTACATCTATAAATTCAACTACTTCTTGACTATCTATCAAATCTATTTTATCATCATCATTATTAATATTATTAAATATATTATCTATATTACTAATATTAATTATAATACTATTTTGAGGTAAATCGTTTTCGTCATTAGTAAAATAATACCATTTTAAACCATAATTATAGTTTGGATTGATTTTATAGTTACCTTGACTATCTATCATATCAACACCTTCATCGTTAGTTAAACATCTTTTACCAGATTTATATCTATTTCTCCAATAATTAGCATCAGTATTTTGTAATTCCCTTTTTTCTTGACCTGTACTTAATTTATAAATTTCATTGTAATCAGTTATAAAATTATTATCTATCCAAGTATTTCTATCATTATCTAAATTACTAATTTTATTAAAATTATCTTCAATATATCTATAACCAATTTCTTTACATTCAGCGCCATTAATCGTACAAGGATTTTCAGATTTACTTATACCATCAATTTCTGTAAATTCTGTTCCTACACATTTTTCTTTATCTGTTAAAGATGCGGATGTTGTATCTTTATTATATTGATTAATATATTGATATAATAAATTTTCTTCTTTAGGACTGTTTGTATCATCATTATTTCTATCAATTTTTAATACATAATATACATCAGTATTACCATCTTTTATTTTAAAATAGTAGTCTTTAGTTAAATCTGTTATAATAATATTTTTATCAATCCATTCATAAAATGAATATATTTTTTCTTGTGGAAAATCTGTAAAATCATCTTGTAAATTTATAGGATAATCATTATAAATATTTGATATTTTATAATTTATATTTGTATTTTCTGTATGAATATAATCTCCGACTACTATGTTTAATTGTCTATTATGACCTAGTTTTATAGTATTTGTATAAAAATCATATAAATTAAATGTAGTTATTGTATTACCATTTGTTATATCATCATTAATAGTTATTTCTCTACATTTATTTGGGTTATTAGTAGGACAATGTGTTTTATTATTTATATAGTTTTCAATATCTCCATTTATCTTTTCTAAATCAATCTTATATCTTAATAAAGTAGTAATATCAATATAATTACCATTATTTATTGTATTAACATCAGTTTTTGTAAAGACAATATTACTGTAATCTTCATATGGTCTTGTAGTTGAGAAATAAGTATTATTATTACTAATTTTAGTATCAATTTTTTCAATCTCAACTTCGTAATTTTGCTTTAATGTATCAATAAAAGTTGTATTAATTTCAATAGAAGGTATATTATTAATTTTTTGTGTTTTAATACTATCAATTTCATCTTTGATATTTTGTACAATATTATTACATTTTCTATTTTTTATATAATTATTATAATTTTGTCCATCACTACTTATCAATCCATATTTTCCAAGTTCTGTACCTATTTCACCATATTTTCCAAGTTCTGTACCAATTTTACCATAATCTTTATGTTGTATTGTCAATTCTGTAGAATCCGTTAAAGGTAAACTTGTTTCATCAGGTAAATCTTTTAGTTTATCCATAGTAACTCTTGAAGATTCGTCAATAGTATCATAATAATATAAACATCTATTTTCATCAGATATATCAGTTATATGAGATTTTAAATAATATATATAATTTGGTAAAATTTCATCTATAATATTTATCGAAGGTATAAAATCAGTGTCTTTGATAATACTATTTTGTCGAACGTTCTCTCCATTTTTATTTTCATCGTGGCATCCTGAATCATTATATTCTTGTGTATTATTTTCCAAAAAATTTATCATACAATTATAATTTTTTGTAGAATATATCTCAGCAGCAATAGAATCATCTTTAGATTTAATTTCGTTAAAATGCTGGTTATAATAAGAATTTATTTCTGTATAATTTATATTCTCATTTATATAACTTCTAATATAATTATCAAAATTAGTATTACCATTTTTATCATACATATTAATTATATCTTCTTCATAACATCTATCTTCTGTTATATTATTTTTGATATATTTATAAGGATTAGATGAATAAGTTCTAGAATTATTACATTCTGGACTAATTGTTTTGTCTTCATCATAATATAATAAATGTAATAATGAATCAGAACCATCACTATTTGTTCCTTCTAATTCATCTATATTATCAATTAATATAAAACTTGGTTCATATATTGTTGGAGTTTCATTTTCAGGTGTATTATCTTTTTTAAAAGTAGTAATTAAATTTATTAATCCATCGCGTAATTCTTTATAATCACATTTATTTTTGGATTCTTGTTGAAGTTCGCTTCTAATTTTATCCATTAAATTAACTATTCTACTATCTGAATAATCTAATTCTTCAATATTATTTTTTAATGTTTTATATTCATTAATATTTTTTTTAATTATTTTTACTATAAAATTATCATTAACAATAACTAAATTTAAAATCTTTTTAATAATGTTATAGTATTCAAGATACTCAATATTTTCATTATCTAACTCGGGTAGTATACTTTTTAAAATATTTTCATATATAACATTATATTGTATTTCAGTAATATCGTCATTTTTTAATTCTTTTTTTAATGTATCTAGAGTAAAATTTTCTTTTATTCTATTTAAAAGTGTATCATTTATATCAATACTTGAATTTATTTTAAGTTTTTCTAAATCCTCTGATAATTTTGATTTTATTATATTATCTATTTTTTTATCTTCATCTATATTATAACTTCCTAAATATACATGATAATAAATTTCATTATCTAAATCTTTAAAATATGAATCTTCTTGAATATCATTAAATGTATATAAATTATTATTTCTATATTCTTCTAAGTCATCACTTAATATATATATATAACCACTTTCATCATTATTAGGATTTTTACTTTTAATTATTTCAATAAAATCAAGTGGTAGTAATTCGTGATTATAATTAGCATTTTTTGTCTTTGAAATTTCCCATTTTGTTCCTAGTTTTATTTTTGATAGATATTTAGATAATATATTAATAAAATTTATTTTCCATGAATTATTTATAGGTTTATATTTAACACCATCATTATTTTTTACGTAAATATTATATGGAATTTCATCTTTAAACTTATTTTTTAAATTATCTATTGTTATTATATTGGTTGCTCTACCTTGAAATTTACTATCAAAAGCATTTTGTATTTCTGTATTATTACTATCTTTTAAAATATAATCAGTATCAGAAGGATCTATTATGGTTTTTTCTTTTAAGTCTGTAATATTTGTTGTTTTTATCCATCTATTGATATCAGCATAACACATATCATTAAAATATTCAAAATAGTTATTATTATAAAAATATTTATATAAAATATAAAATATATAAATTATAATAATAATAATAAATATATATAAAAAAATTTTTTTCATTTATTATATCTATTATAAATAAATAATTAAATATTTATAATTATTAATTAGAATAATGAATAAAATAGATATAATATTAATTTATTTAATTATAATTATATCCTTTGTATGTATAATTAAAATTTATTTGAATAATAAGAATATAGAAAAATTTTATAGTTTTAATAAACAATTTAGTGGTGTAATGAGATTTATTGATGAGAATAAAACAACATATTTAGGAAGTTATCCTGATTACTGGAAGGACTGTTTTATTAATGATAATAAAACATGTCATTATGATGATGTAAAATATATATATGATAGTTCGAAAAATAAAATTAGAATACAAAATAGTACAGATCTAGACAAAGTTATAGATGTAACAAATATAATATTACCGAAAGGAGATAAAGGAAATAATGGAAGTGATGCTACAATGCCACCTATAAGTTTTTATTATATAAATAAAGATGGTCAACATATTAATGAAGAAGATGGAAGTATTATACCAGTAAGAGAAACAGAAGAAGAAAGTCATAAACCTTTTTTTAAAGTTTCAGGTGATGACGATAAAGATGAAATTAAAGTATATGTAACAAGACATGAAAATTGTACACAACAATCTTGTGAAGAATGTAAAGGTGATGTAGAAATTGATAGTATAAAAGGTATAACAGCAACAGCTGATAATGCTACAGCAGTGAACGTTACTGGAGATATTACAACTAATAATATAATATTACAACAAGATGGTAAAATTTGTATTAATTATGAAAGCGATGATAATTGTTTAACTTATAATGATATTAGTAAATTAATAAATTGGAGAACTGAATTTAATCAATGTGTAACTCCATAAAATTCATAAGTTATCATAAATATTTATGTATATATTTTTTTTTTAATAATTATTAGTAATACATAATGAGTAATTATGATATATTAAAAGCATATATATTCAAAAAAAATCAAGATATTATTGACAAATTTCCGGATAATTTAGATATATCGATAACTAATAATCCTTATTATAATATAGTAAATATACCTGACAATAAAGGAGATAATGGCAATAGTGGAAATGTAAATTTTAGTAATGATGTAATAGAATATAAACAAAAATGTAATAAATGTGAACCAATAGTTCAAACAGAAAAAAAAATAATAGAAAATATTAATAATAACAAAGATATAACTATTAGTCCAAGTATAAATATAAATAATTCTTTATTTGTTAGTGAAAATATTAGAATTGATGATAATGATATTACATATAATGATATTAATACATTAAATGAATTATTAACAAGTAACTTAAAGTGTGATCAAGGTTATCATTTAATAAATAAAACAGATATAAGTATAGGTAATTGTGAATCTTGTAGCAATTATAATTTATCAAATATTATTTATAAAACTAATACTTGTGATTGGGATTGTGAACCAGGTTATATTAAAGATGGTGATACATGTTTAATAGTTTGTAGTCCTGGATATAAAAGACAAGGTGATACTTGCGTGGCATGTGGTATAGACCATTATAAAGAAGATTCAAATACAGATTGTTTAAAATGTCCTAGAGGAAGTACAACAAATGATAATAGAACAGCCGCAAGTATTACAGATTGTACGGCAAGACCTGGATATCAAAAAGAAGAAGGTAGTGATAATAATTACACTTTAAAACCAGGTAATATAGATAGTGATGAAAATGGAACTATAGATGTATGTAATACTAATTATTATTATAATGATTTAGAATGTCAACCTTGCCATATATTCGGTAATGGTATATATTGTAATAGTAGTAATATAAATTATTCTAAACGTACATTAAAAAGTGGTTATGGATTTTCTAATAATACTTCTTATCCTTGTCAAGACGATAAATATAGAAATGGCAATGTTATTATTAATAGTGATGAAGATATTTTTTGTTCTACATGTCCAGGTGGTAGTATAGGTAATAATAGTAGTGATGTTAGTGATGTTCCAAATGATGAATGTACATTATTACCTGGTTATAATTGGAAGCCTGAACACAGTAGTCCACCTGATTATGAGGTTACATTAAAACCAGGTAATAATGATTCTTTAAGTCCTTATGATGGAATAGATAGTTGTGATACGGGCTACTATTATAATGATACTTCTCAAGAATGCGAAACTTGTATTAAGAGTGATGGAATAGAATGTACTGGTGGACCAATTGAACAAGCAAAAAAAATGTTATTATCTGGTTATAGTACTACTGAACAATTTACAGATTATAAAATAAATAGATGTGATGGTGAAAGAGAATATAGACATAATGATGTTGTATATAGTGATACAACTTTAATACCTTGTAATTTATGCCCTATAGGAAGTATTTCTAATGATGATAATAATGCTTGTAATTTAAATAATGGTTATGAATGGATGACTGATGAAAGTACAGCACCCAATTATAATATTAAATTAAAAGAAGGTAATTTAGATAATGGTCAAAATGGAACTATAGATGGTTGTAGTCCAGGTTATTATTATAA
>Ga0181601_10001387_pt1 | contig 20676 bp, 15 predicted proteins | sample 041ome_8_FD_133020 | JGI IMG/M metagenome (GOLD analysis project Ga0181601, IMG submission 133020) | Coastal salt marsh microbial communities from the Groves Creek Marsh, Skidaway Island, Georgia - 041407BS metaG (megahit assembly) | ecosystem: Environmental > Aquatic > Marine > Intertidal zone...
AATCTTATAAGCTATTTGATAGCGAAGGGCTATATCTACAAGTAAATCCCACCGGGTCAAAATGTTGGCGCCTTAAGTATCGCTTTAACAAAAAAGAACGTACCTTATCTTTTGGTCAATACCCTGAGGTGAGTCTTTCTGAAGCAAGAGAGGCTCGCAGTGTCGCTAAAAAAAACTTATCTGCAGGTCAAGACCCGAATAGAGTTAAAAAAGCTAAGTTGCACCAAAACAATGTAGATGAAAGCAATACATTTGAATTCATTGCCACTGAGTGGCACCAAAAATATCAAGTAAAATGGGTTGATAAGACTTCTGCTAGAATTATCAGTCTACTGAAGCGTTACATCTTTCCATTCATTGGTAATATTCCTATCACTAGGTTAGAAGCATCCGACGTTTTAAATGCTATACAGAAAATTGAATCTCAAGGAACGGTTGATACGGCGCATCGTGCGCTTCAGATATGTGGTCAGATATTTAGGTTTTCAATTTCAACCGATAGAGGATCGACAGATTTTAGCTTAGTGCTTAAGGGGGCTTTAACACCAGTTAAGGTTAAACACCATTCGAGTATTACTGCGCCAGCCGATTTTGCCCGATTGCTTCTCGATATTGATAATTATGAGGGCGCATACTTGACTAAACAGGCTTTGAAATTAGCTCCCTTAGTATTCGTTCGTCAAGGGGAATTGCGCCATGCCGAGTGGACTGAAATTGATTTTGAAAAGAGAGAGTGGAAAATCCCAGCGGAAAAAATGAAGATGAGGGTAGTCCATATCATTCCTTTGTCGCAGCAGGCATTACGCATTCTCCAAGACATAAAAAAGCAGGCAGGGGCTTCTAAATACCTTTTCCCCTGTGTCACCAGTATTAATAGGCCAATGTCTGAAAACACAGTTAATATGGCACTTAAACGTATGGGCTACAAGGACAAGCATACGGCACATGGCTTCAGAAGCACCGCGTCAACTATATTGCATGAACAAGGCTGGCCGCATGATGTCATCGAGCTTCAGTTGGCACATAAAGTCGGCAATGCTGTAGCCGCAGCTTACAACTACGCCACATACATACCAGAGCGTCAAAAAATGATGCAACACTGGGCAGATTATGTGGATGATCTAAGAGGGATTAGAGCGTTACTTTAAAAGATGAGGAGATGATTTAATGCCACGCAAGAAGAGAGTGGTTCCACCATCCTTAGATGGAGGTGATATATTTGGTGATAGCGGCATCACCTTGAATTATAAGATTGGAGAGTGGGAGTTGCGCGATGATAGTTGTATTGATGGAAGTCGCGGCTGGGTACATAGGGAGCAGTCGCTTAAAAATATAGATGCTATGCTAAAAAAAATTGTTGAAGATGACCTTTATCTGAACGCTAAGGGACTAGCAAAAAAACCCCTTGGGCGCGATTACATGAGTACTGCGACCCGGTTCGCTAATAAAATGGTATCTTATGGACTGCATCCCAGCGGTGATAAAGACTCTCTTCGTAAAGAATATTATCCTCGAATAATAAAGCATCTACACGCACTTGATAGTGCCATAAAAAATAAATCTTAATAGGTACGTTCTCCCCCCAAAACTGTCTACACATCACTGCATAATTGGCATTCACTTACTATTTGGAGCCAAATAAATGCTAATAAACAATAATACACAAGGATTTTACAGGTTACCTGAAGTCCTCGCTTTAATACCAATTAGCCGCTCGAGCTGGTGGGCTGGAGTCAAAGATGGTCGATATCCTGCAAGTATAAAGATTGGTCCACGAACCACCGCATGGCTTAAGTTAGATATAGAAGAGCTGTGTGTGCGACTTCAGGAGGGGAGATGTTTCGACAAGAACTCCTAAGACTTAATAACCAGCATCATCGCGGTAGCGACGATAAAAATATGGCTCAGTTTGCATGCGGTGACACCGTCACTATGAGCCTGGAGGAATATTCTGAGTTACCGTTGGTTGTCACTGAGTACAAGGGCGTCAACACCGGATATGTTTTTGGTGAGGTGAAAGATAACAAAAGAAAGAATGATAATATGATCTCTCGCTGCTGGTTTCCTCTAGATTTTGATGATGTCCCTGAAGATATATTTGATACGCTGGTAGAGACTTGCGAAGCTAAGGTTATCAACGCTGTAGTCCACACCAGTTACTCACATAAAAAAGCAGCTAACGACCATCGATATAGGTTGATTGCAGAAACTTCCAGAAGCATGAGTCCGGATGAATACCCGGCTTGCGTGACCAGCTTCATCAATGATTTAGTCGACGATGTACCAGAACTGGTAAAATATAAAGATAAGATCGATCCATGTACCTCGGTGATTTCTCAATTTTACTTTGGCTTTAGTTGTCCTCCTGCAAGAGAAGCTGATGCCAGAATCCAGTATGTAAATAATGGTTTTCCAGTAATTCCAAATCCTAATTGTCCTACAGATGACCGTGCTACCAATATCGTACCTTTTCTGCCTATAAAAAAACCTATTGCAGACATTATTGAGTATGGTTCGATCGAGGGGCAACGTCACACCGATCTTGTTCGAATTGCTGGAACAATGTTCAACAAGGGTATGGACAAGAAAGAGGTGTTGCAGATAACCCAAGGCATCAATATGCGGGGAGAGCCATTGCCTGACGAAGAAGTGGCCTCTATTGTGACGAGTCTGCACAAAAACTATGACTATCCTCAGGTAGTTGAGCCTATAGCAGAAAATATCGGTTATAAGTTCTATACCTTGAGTGAGGCCGCTGCGTTGCCGCCCATTAAGTGGCTGATAAAAAATGTTCTTGTTGCTGATGGATCATCAGTGATATATGGAGAATCGGGGTGTACTAAAAGTTTTCTGACCTTGGATATGTGTCTGAGGTTAGCTTCTAAAGCACATCATGACTGGTTTGGCATATCCATACCAACGATACCAGTTTTATATATTGCCCTAGAAGGCTTCAGTAGTTGCAGACTAAGGGCTGACGCTTGGGAAAAATATCATAAAACTCAACCAGATAATTTCCATATAGCCAATGAGGCACTTCCTTTGGCAGAAGAGGAGTCGGTAAGCAGATTTATCTGGAGTGCTCAAAAGCTGGGTTTTAGTAAAGGCCTTATAGTGGTTGATACATTAAATAAGTCGATGCCATTTTTGAACGAAAATGACTCAGGAACCATGGGTGGGATACTCGGTAATATTCAAAAGATCAGAGCAGCACTTGAGTCCGCCAGCCTCATTGTTACTCATACTGGGAAGGATAATACCAAGGGCATCAGAGGCAGCAATTCAACTTATGCCGATATGGATAATGTGATTTATGTGACTAAGAGTGCCTCAGATTTATGTAACTGGACTACCGGTGGGAAGATGGGAAAAATTCGTGACGGGAAACCAGAAGGTGTTGGCTTTTCCTATGAGCTAGAAAATGTCTATTTGGATAACTGTAATAAGAAGCCGCATGAATTAAGAGAAAAATCAGCCGTTGTTAAGCCGTTGGGGCAACATAATCAAAAAACTAATATCCAGAAACTAGGACCATTGCAACAACGAGTGCTAGACCTGGTCACTAGTTTTCTTCAGCCCATGGGACAAGAAGAGATGGTGGATGCTATTCAATATGCAGCTGTAAGATTAACTGAGCAACCGTCTAATAAAAGAAAAAATATAGTCATAACAAAGATAGGAGAGTTGATTAATTATGGATACCTGGTCCCAGTAAATATTGGGGGTAAAGAGATGCTAGAGCTAAAAAAATAAAGTCCGGTCTACCTACCCCCCTAGGGGGGGTTAGGTTTGAGACTAGTCCCAAACTAGTGGTTTAGGACACTTTGGGACTATTAACAACAAGGAGATAAAAATATGGTAGTGAAAATAAACGATAAAAACCTTTTTGAGATGGAGCATGATTCGAATCACAGGGCGTGGGATATATTACGTCGATTAAGAGAAGGCGAAGGACTCAGCATATCAGACTATGAGTTCCTGGTCGGTGTATTGAACCCCTTTGGGTTCGAATCCTCTACACCTACCATTAAGTTGCAACAATAATCGTCCTGAAAGATAACAAAATCAAGGTTTTTGTTGCTACGGTACTGACGGTTCCCACCTTAGATACTGGGTAGTATTGACTCCTTAGTGCAGATTCATACGGTACTGTATCACGGGTTCGAATCCCGCTTTACCTTCATTGGAAACGGCGTTGAATGTAACCAATTCTTAGAAAGACACGAACAATAATTAAAGTTGAAACTTAACTATTTAGGTCTATAATCATAATATGAAATTTTTTGTATCGAAATTAATGATTTTTGCGGTATTCACGCTATCTTTAGCGTGCAGCATGTCTTTTTGTCCAATGCAGGCTCATGCTGCAGAGTCTTCTGAACAAGTAAAATCTGATCTGCCCCCTTGTCACGAATCGAATGAGAAATCAACGGATTGCGACTTTATGTCAAATATGGACTGCCTCGAGGTTGATCTTGCTCAAATAGATAACAACTATGATTTGGTTCAAGATTATTCAAACGTTGATTTTGTCTGGGTAAATCTAACTATTGAATACAATGATTTTCTTTACAGGCCCAATGTCATTCGCGGGCCGCCTTTTGAGTACAGGGTTTCCCATCTCAATAATCACAATCTCTATCTAACAACGCAGCGCCTGCGCATCTAACAAGCTCTTTTCTTAACGGTTTTTTTACGCCTTAAAAGAAAGGAGCTTATGCTATGCGTATTTTATTTTTTACCCTATTTTTGTTTACTTTTGCGCCATTGGTAATGGCCGCAGAAAACGGGATGACTTCTTCGCACCAAACCGAAGCTCATACCCATTATTGCCCGATGCATCCAGAGGAAACGGGAATGGAGGGCAATAATTGTCCTATCTGTGGTATGCATCTGGTGCCAAAAAATGAAGGCAACGGGTCCCATGAAGGTCATGAAAACAAGCCAGAAGGCGCGTTTTTGATTGATCCTTCTTATATTCAAACGCTGGGGGTTAAAACCTCCAGCGTAACCCATCATGAATTTGGCCGAAACATTCGTTCCTTTGGTCAGATAGAGCCTAGCACGCGCCTGGAATACGCGGTCGATGTGCGCACAAAGGGCTGGATTGTTGATTTGGCCGTTGATGCCGTGGGGGACGCAGTCAAAAAAGGTGATTTGCTTTTTACCTATTACAGCCCGGATTTAATGAACGCCCAGTCAGATTTTCTGATTGGGTCACGTGTCGGGAACGCCATCCAAAGGCTGAGCCTTTACGGCATGGATGATAAGGCCATCGCTGAATTAAAAGAACGCGGCAAATTTTTTGAAGAAACGCCGTTTTATGCACCTGAAGACGGCACTATCACGATGTTGAGTGTGCGCAAAGGTGGGCACGTAAATGAAGGTGGAAGCGTTTTAAAGTTACAGGATTTCTCTAAGGTTTGGGTCAATGCGGATGTTCCTATCCGGGATGTCCAGTTTTTGGAGGTAAAAACACCAGCTAAAATTTCTATACCAGAAACGAGCGCAAGCTATGACACCGCTGTTGATTTCATTCACCCTGTGAATGACCCGCAAAATCGCACCGTCACTGTGCGTCTTGTACTTGATAATCCGGATGGCACTCTTAAACCGGATACGTATGTAGATGCGGTCTTTAGTGCTGATGCGCAGTCGCGCCTTGCAATTCCGGCAGAGGCAGTTCTTTACGGCGGCATGGGGGCGTACGTAATTGAAGATATAGGAGACGGTTATTTCCGTCCTGTGATGGTGCAAACGGGAATTACATCACAAGGCCTGACAGAGATTACAAGCGGACTATCCCACGGACAGAGCATCGTTACATCCGGTCAGTTTATGCTGGATGCGGAAAGCAACCTGAAAGGCGGCATGGCAGCGATGGGGCATGATCATGGCGGCGAACAAATGGAAGGCATGACAAGCCAGCCAACATCACAAGATGGAGGTCAGAGCCATGCCCACTAATCAAGACCATATGCACGATCCATCCAAAAGCTTCGCGGCGAAAATCATAGACTGGTCAGTGGCCAATCAGTTTTTTGTCATGCTGGGCGCTCTGGTATTGTTGGCGGCGGGGATTGTCTCCATCACAAAAATCCCGTTGGATGCCATTCCTGATTTATCCGATACGCAGGTGATTATCCGCACAGACTTCCCCGGACAAGCACCACAGGTGATTGAAGATCAAATTACCTATCCTCTCTCCACACAGATGCTGTCCCTTCCAAAAACAAAGGTCGTGCGCGGCTTTTCCATGTTTGGCACATCGTTTGTTTACATTGTCTTTGAAGATAACGTCGATATGTATTGGGCGCGCAGCCGGACGCTGGAATATCTCTCGCAGGCGCGCGGCATGTTGCCGGAAGGGGTAGAACCGGAGCTGGGGCCGGATGCAACCGGCGTGGGCTGGGTGTTTCAATATGCGCTTTTTGATAAAACAGGCCAGCATGATTTGGCGGAGTTGCGGTCTTTACAGGATTGGTTTGTCCGCTTTGAGTTGGCCACGATTGACGGCGTGGCGGAAGTTGCCAGCGTTGGCGGGTTTGTGAAGGAGTATCAGGTGTTGGTCGATCCGAACAAACTGCGCGCCTATGACATTCCGCTGCAAAAAGTGATTGAGGCTGTGCGCTCATCCAATCAGGAAACCGGCGGGCGGACACTGGAAATAGCGGAAACAGAATATCTGATCCGCTCGTTCGGCTATGTCAACAAGCCAGAGGATTTACAAGCTGCCGTTTTGAAAAGCGTGGACGGCACGCCGATCACCGTGGGAGACGTGGCTCGCGTGGTGGAAGGCCCGGCCATACGGCGCGGCATTACGGAACTCAATGGTGAGGGCGAGGCGGTGGGCGGCATTGTTGTCATGCGCCCCGGTGCGAATGCGCTGGATGTCATTCATAATGTCAAAGAGCGGCTGGAAAGCGTAAAACAAGGGTTACCAGACGGGGTAGAATTAAAAATAGTCTATGACCGCAGTGAATTGATTGAAGGCTCGGTTGATTATCTCAAAGACAAGCTGATTGAAGAAAGCGTAATGGTGGCACTGATTGCCTTCCTTTTTCTGCTCCATGCCCGCAGTGCTTTGGTTGCCATTATTACGATCCCGCTTGGGATTTTAGCAGCGTTCATCATCATGAATGCGCAAGGCATTACGGCTAATATCATGTCGCTCGGCGGGATAGCCATTGCTATCGGCGCTATGGTGGATGCGTCTATTGTTATGGTGGAGAACGCGCATAGAAAGCTCTCCGACATGGAGCCGGATGCCGATAAGGCGGACAAACAAAAAGCATTAATTCAGGCGGCCAAAGAAGTAGGACCGGGGCTGTTTTTCTCCCTCCTGATTATCACTGTGTCATTCTTCCCTGTTTTTGCCTTAACGGGTCAATCAGAACGCATGTTCACGCCATTGGCCTTTACCAAAACCTATGCCATGGCGGCAGCGGCACTCTTATCGGTGACGGTTGTGCCTGTCCTTATGCTATGGCTGATTCGAGGCAAGATAAAACGTGAGAACGAAAACCCGATCAACCGCTTTTTCATTGCACTGTATCGTCCATTCCTGAATGCCGCTTTGAAATGGCGTAAGACAACGATAGCGTTGGCAATAGTTGCGCTTGTTTCAACCACACTTCCGGCGTCCAAGCTGGGCAGTGAATTTATGCCACCGCTTTATGAGGGCGGGCTTCTATATATGCCAATGACCTTGCCGGGTGTATCGCCTGCCAAAGTTCGAGAAATATTGCAGGTTACAAACCGCCAGTTAATGGAAGTGCCTGAAATCGAGCAGGTCTTTGCCAAAGCCGGACGCGCCAATACCGCTACAGATCCTGCGCCGCTAGCCATGATTGAAACATGGATTGAACTCAAGCCCCGCGATCAATGGCGCGAGGGCATGACACCGCAAAAACTGATTACAGACCTTAATAAGAGAGTTGGTCTGCCGGGGATGATGGATAGCTGGGGCTATCCGATCAAAATACGGCTTGATATGCTAACCACAGGTATTCGTACACCCATCGGGGTTAAGATTGCCGGATCGGATTTGCAGGAAATCGACCGGATTGCCAAAGACGTCGAAGCCCGCGCCAAGGAGGTGTCAGGCACGCGCAGCGCGATTGCTGACCGGGTTGTTGGCGGAAAATATATAGAGATCATTCCTGACCGCCGCGAACTTGCCCGCTATGGCATTGCGTTGAGAACCGTGCAGCAAGTTATTCAAACAGCACTAGGCGGTATGCAGCTTGATGAAGCGGTAGAAGGACGTGAGCGTTATCCCATTATGTTACGCTATGATCGCCCTTTCCGTGAACATATCTCCGATCTGGACAATATTCTAGTCAGTACGCCAAACGGCGCGCATATTCCTTTGGCTGATCTGGCGAACATTCGCATTGCCGAAGGGCCGTCTATGATTAAATCCGAAGATGCACGTCTGAATGGTTGGGTATTTGTCGATATTGAGGATCGGGATATTGGTTCTTACATCGCAGATTTAAAAGATGCACTCAAAACATTGGAACTACCCGCAGGCTATAGCCTGAAACTCTCCGGCCAGTTTGAGCAGATGCAAGAGGCTAATGAACGGTTAAAGATTGCTGTACCAGCCACGCTGCTGATTATTTTAACGCTGCTTTACCTGCATTTTGGAAGGTGGGATCGCACGATGCTTATTATGCTCTCCGTGCCTTTCGGTGTGACTGGAGGAGTCTGGTGGCTATGGTTGGCAGGGTATGATATGTCAGTGGCCGTAGCCGTGGGGTTCATTGCGCTCGCTGGAATTGCCGTGGAAACGGCAATTGTCATGCTGATTTATATTGATCATGAAATGCGCGAACACTGGCCGGATACGTTTGAGCAGTTGCTGGAAAACGTCCGTCATGGTGCGTTGCAACGTCTGCGTCCCAAGCTTATGACTGTCAGCACCATCATCCTCGGCCTGATTCCCATTTTCCTGACCGATGGGCCAGGGTCAGATGTGATGCGGCGAATCGCCCTGCCGATGGTTGGCGGTATGGTCAGCACATTGATCCTGACGCTGCTTCTTATACCCGTCATTTATGCTGTGTATATGCAATGGAAGCTCAAACTTCCTAATAAAATTGAAAGGACTGAACAATGATGAATATAGAGATTATACCAAATTACCATCCAATCTTGGTACACTTCACAATCGGGCTGTTGAGTATTTCAGCACTCTTATACTTTCTAGGGAGTATTCTCAAAAAGGAAAATTTGCTGATTGTTGCGCGGTGGAATTTATGGGTTGGTACGGTTATCACCGTGGGAACTGTTATAGCCGGATTCGATGCCTACAACAGTGTCGCCCATGACGCAGCCTCCCACGCCGCTATGACAGACCATAAAAACTGGGCTTTGCCGACAGCCGGGATATTCTCATTGCTGGCTTTATGGGCCTTGTGGAAACAACGTGGGGCAAAAACAGTTAGTACTGTATTCGTTGTTATGATTGTGCTGGCCTCTGGCTTATTGGCAGTCACCGGCTACAAAGGCGGCGAAGTTGTTTACCGCCACGGCACAGGCGTTATGCGTATGCCAGAAATTCACGGCGACGGTGGCCACGGTAGTCACAGTCATGGTGAAGAAGCATCTGCAAACCATCACGGTACGGCTGCGCCTGCCGCACAACGAGATTCGCATGAGGGTAACGATCATGGCGAAGAAATGGAAGACCATCATGGTGTAACGACACCTGAGAAAGAACCGGAACAACAGGAAAGTCAAGGCCATGATCACGGCGGCCACGAGTATTAAAATGAAGGATTGTAAAAATGAATAGTTTCAGACGTATCACAGCAATATCAACGGCTCTTGTTTTTTTAAGCGGGTGCTCACTCACGCCTGATTATCAAAGGCCGGAAATCGAAACGCCTGCTTGGCGGGGTGCACAAAGCATCCAAAATGCTGAAATCGCTGCTGACTGGTGGACAAATTTTGAAAGCGCTGAGTTAATCGCGCTTATGGGGCGCGCTCTAGATAACAACAATAATCTGCAAGCGTCACTCCAGCGTATCGAACAAGCGCGCGCTGATTTAAAAATTGCAGGTGCCTCTCTTCTACCTTCAGCGGATGTGACGGCAAGCTATATGAGCGGTTCCACGCAGGCGATGAATATCACCAATATGCGCAATAAAGGCATTCCCGAATATACGGCGGATATTGGCATATCTTACGAACTCGATCTGTTCGGCGCCAACAGAGCAAAAGCGGGTGCAGCGGAAGACCGGCTTTTGAGCGTTGCCTATAAGCATGACGCGCTGGCGCTCGTGATTATGGGAGATGTAGCACAAAATTACTTTAATGTTCTGAATTTGAAAGAACGTGTGCGCATTGCAAACGATAATTTGCAGGCTACGCAAGATTTATTGAAAGTTGCTAAAGCACGGTTTCAAACTGGAGCGCGGACACAGCTTGATATAACGCGGCAGGAAACGCAAGTGGCCAGAGCCAAGGCTGCTGTAACAGCATTGGAACAGGAGTTGGCGCTGGCGCAAAATGCCCTGGCCGTGCTTGTCGGCGATCCGCCGCAGAGCTTTAATGTTAGTGAAAACAATATAAACGGCCTTCGTCTGCCTTCTCCTGCGGTGTTGCAACCTACTGCGCTGCTTGAACGCAGACCGGATGTCAAAAGCATGGAAGCCATGCTTAAAGCCGCCAATGCCGACATCGGCGCAGCGCGGGCGGCCTTTTATCCGTCTGTGAATATCGGACCCAGCCTATTGCTGGCGGCCAATCCATCAGCTTCTGATTTAACTTTGGCAGGCTCGGTCATTGCACCTATCTTTCAGGGCGGACGCTTGGACGGTAATCTGGATCGCGTAACCGCCCGTCAGAAAGAACTGGCCGAAAATTATCAACAAACGGTTCTGGTCGCCTTTCAGGAGGCGGAGAACGCCCTGACCAAAGTGCAAAAAACTCTGGAACGAGAAAACGCATTGAGACAAGCCGCAACCAAAGCGCGGGAAGCTTATGATATAGCCAAAAACCAATATAGTTTGAGCGTCATTGAGTTTCAGGATGTTTTAGATTCACAGCGCATGATGTTAGAGTCCGAAGATCAATATGAACACGCTCGTTATGAAACGCTGGCCGCCCGCATTGAGCTTTTCAAAGCCATGGGTGGCGGCTGGAAAAAAGAATAGAAAAAGGAAGAGGATAGCACACAACCCGGAACACATCAGGAGAGACATGACGCCGTATCAATCGCCGCCATGGCGTAAACTCACAGAGCTTTCTGGTGGCAAGGGTGTAAAAGCTGAATGGCAGGACTTTCCGGAAGAATTCCTTGCTATCACCAATGAGCAGGCATCCGCCATTCCCTGTAATGGTCGAGCGGGATGCTATATGAATGTCGTGCAGCATGGGCCAAGCGATATTGTTGGTATCTGTACATCAGATACCAAGCAGTGCGACCGCCGTACGCTCAAAAAATCAGAACTTGCACTGTATCGCGTTGATCATAAAAAGCTGGCTGCCAAGGTTGCTGCCGCCATTGGTTTTACTGAGCAACATGAAAAGGTCACAAGCCATACAGCCCTTTGGAAATTTGGTGTTCTGAATCCGCAAGCCGAGCATAGCTTTCCTGTCTATTGCTTTTTGGGCCAGACATCTTCGCAGCTGGATAAAATCGTCAATCAGCTGTGTATGGCTGATCAGAGGTTTCTTTTAATTGCATCGACCAGCAGCCTCATCAGCAATGCCAGCTCTGATGCGAGCAGCAGGCATAAATCCAAGCTCATAGGCATAGATGATGTGCTTACTGTTGATGCCGCAGGTAAGGTCACGGCGAAAGACAGTGCTCAAACCATCGTCTCCAATTGGCTGGAAACGGTATTGCCAAAATCAGCCAAGCCGGGATCAGAGTATCAATTTCCGACACCAGCAGGCGCAACATGGGAACAATTTGTATTCGAATTTACCGCAACAGAGATGTTGTTGGTCTCATGCGGACAGATTCAAGAACGACTAGAACCCGAGCACTTGAAGATGAAGAACCAGAATTCCGGCAAGCCAACGCTGCAGTGGACATTGTTACGTTCTCTCGCCACAACAGGTGGCAGCATCTCATGGCAAGATCAGGATGCCACTGGTCGCGTCAAAAAACAAAAGCAGGAACTGGCGAACAAGCTCAAACAAACCTTTGGTCTCTCAGAAGACCCTGTGCCTTGGAACGAAGGCGAGAAAGCATACAAAGCAAGGTTTGTTATCAAAGCTGCTGATAATGTGCTGCGCCAGCTTACTGGTTGACAATGACAGGCATAGACTGGTGCGAACTGGTCAATTGCCAAGCCCTTGATTTCCCATGACTAAAAGCTCCGTACTTCGCTTTTCCAAGTACGGTGTTTTTCAGGAAAGGGGCATATATAGGAGGAAAACTAGAGAAAAATGGGGTGTTTTTATAGAGAGGAAGTCAATTGCAAACAGCAAAAAAGCCCGCAAATGCTGGGCTTTTGAGGCTATGCCATTTCTAGCATATAAAAGTTCGTTTTAAGTCAATGGCGGTGCATAGACTCAAATAGAACTGAACACCCTGAAACCCAGTTTACCAGAAAGCCGCACCATGACTAGAGGAAAATCCAAGGCTTTGGCGCGTGGGTTTCCAATGGTAGGTTTGTATTGATTTTGCAATAAAGAGTGGTACGAGGTAGTTTACTACCACACCACAATTCTTTACAATATTTAGCATGAAATACACTGAGTATTATTGTGCGTAAAATTACTATTAAATTCTTGATGCTGTCGTTTATATTTCAAATGAGCGCAAGTGCTTTTGACGTGCATCAAGTACATCAGTTTAACTCGTTTCATCAATCTAATGAAGTAGTGGTATCTGTTCAGGACAACTCAGTGGATAGTGAACAAATGACGCTTACACAAAATGTTCAGCAAGATTGCTCACATTGTTGCCATTGCCATGGGGGACATATACAGGGGTTTATTGCTTCTATACCCTCGACTAATCTTTTTGGGAACAAGCAACCATCTTCTTTTTACGTCCTCTCTCAACGCTTACCTGATATTCCCTTCGATTTGTATCGCCCTCCTATTGCTTAAGTCATTTTTCTGAATTTTACACCTTTGGTTATCCAAAGGCTGTTTGAAAATAAATGACACTTTAGGAGTAAGTATGCACATTTTTTTTAGATTTATGAGTGCTGTTATTTTTTTGATTACAGTACTTTTATCCCATCAATTACTGGCGAAAGAACCTCATTCTTCAGGTTCTCACAACTACGTGGAGTCAATTTATAAAACCAGCTCTGTATTGACCCTACCAAATGCTATTAAACGTGCTATTAAGGCATCACCACGTTTGAAATCAGTACAAGCAAAACTTGATGCAACAGAAGGGCAAAAAAAGCAAGCTGGCAGCTGGAAAAACCCCGAGCTTTCTTTTGAAGCAGAAAATATAGCCGGAGATGACGACTTTGGTGGAACTCGAAACGCTGAGTATACTTATGGTTTAAAACAAACCATAGAAATTGGCGGTAAGCGTCCAGCCAGAAAAAATGTCGCCGCTGCAATAAACAAAGCGACTCAAGCTAGTGTTTTGTCCGAATTGTTGACGTTAGAGCGTGATGTGCATATTGCCTACGCAGATGTTTTAGCCGCAGCTGAAGCTGTTAAATTAGCCCTTGAGCAAGAGCAATTAGCCAAAGATGTTTTAAATATTGTCTCTAAAAGAGTTAGGGCCGCAGCAGAGCCAGATATTCAGCAAAGCAAAGCTGAAGTGGCTCATGCAATCAGTGTCATAGCTCGTGAAAAAGAAGAACGTGACTTGCGCATTGCTAAAGAAAAGTTGGCGCGACTTTGGGGTGCATCCACGTTAGATGTTTCTCTTGACCATGCCCATTTTTTTGACCTAACTGGCCCTGAACTTTTAAAGGTTTACCAAGATAAATTTTCTAATATTCCTGATATACAACGTCTTAGATTTTTACAGGTTGAGAAAAGTGCGTTACTTGAATTGGAAAAAGCACAAGCTATACCTGATCCTACTTTTAATTTAGGTGTCAGAGATTTTAAAGCCCATAGCGAGCAAGCTTTCATTTTTGGTGTATCACTACCTATTCCAATACTAAACCAAAACAGCGGCAATATTGCTAAAGCTCAAGCAGAAGTCACTCAGTCACAAGCTGATGCACAACAAGCACAATTAGTTTTAGAGCAACAACTAGTTGAGAACTGGGAACAATGGCACACCTCTTTTTCAAAGATAGAGCATTTAGAAAAATCATTACTTCCCGCAGCAGAGAAAGCTTTTAAATTGGCACGTAGTGGTTATGAAAAAGGTAAATTTACTTACTTAGAAGTGCTTGATGCCCAACGCACATTGTTTAGCGCACGCGCACAATACCACAATGCCTTGAAAACTTATCACGCAAGCCGAGCAAATGTTGAACGGCTTACCACTTCAACAGGAGCGTCATTATGATTTTAAGAAAAACATTTATAACTTTAATGCTTACACTATTTGTCTCACCACTTATGTTTGGACAAGTACAAGCTGAACCGGAATCACCTCATCACGATCATGAAGGACATCATAAGACAGAAAATGAACGCGGCCCCCATCGTGGCAAGATATTTCATGATGGTGACTTTGCAATTGAATTGACTATTTTTGAGCAGGGTGTTCCCCCTCAATTTCGTGTCTATACTTATGATGATGACAAAGAGGTAAACCCTGCCGATGTGTCACTTTCAATTGAGCTGCATCGTTTAGATGGTGAGGTCAATCATTTTTCTTTTACCCCACAAGATGATGTGTTGGTTGGTGAAGGTGTGGTTACCGAGCCACATTCCTTTGATGTAAAAATGAAGGCAACTTACCAAGGTAAAACACATACATGGTCATTTTCATCTTATGAAGGACGAACCGAGATTAGCGATAAGTCTGCCAAAGAAGCAGGTGTGAAAACTGAAAAAGCAAGTAGTAATACAATTGCGCAATATGCGCGACTGACGGGACGTATAACGCTTAATCGCAACACTACGTCCCAAGTAAGAGCCCGTTTCCCAGGTATCGTTAAAACAGTGAATGCCTCATGGGGGCAACAAGTAAAAAAAGGGCATGTGCTCGCTACTATTGAAAGTAACGAAAGCCTAAAAACCTATAAAGTGGTTGCACCAACTAATGGTGTTGTTTTGGCACGCAATACCAATATAGGTGATGTGGCAAAAGACGAACCGCTTTTTACCATTGCTGATTTATCTCAGGTTTGGGCTGAATTCCACGTCTTCCCAACAGATTTAAACAAAGTTCAACAAGGGCAAATGACTCATGTGCGTGTCTTTGGCGGTAATGGTGCGCAACATGAAAAATCTAATGAAGCGCCTATTAAAATGTTATTACCAACAGCCGATCCTTTAAGCCAGACTGTATTGGCAATCGTACCGCTTAGCAATAAAGAGGGACAATGGCGACCAGGAATGACAATACAAGGTGATGTCTTAGTTAATGAAAAAAAAGTGCCACTCGCCGTCAAGGTTTCGGCATTACAGCGCTTTCGTGATTTTACCGTTGTATTCGCTAAAGTTGGCGAAACCTATGAAGTTCGTATGCTTGAGTTAGGTGATAACGATGGCAAATTCGTAGAAGTATTAGGTGGCTTAAAACCAAATACCGAATATGTCACAGAAAATAGCTTCCTCATTAAGGCTGATATTGAAAAATCAGGAGCAAGCCATGGCCACTAAACCAACAGAAAATATTTCCATGCTAGAGCATACCGTTCATTTTTCTATTCGACATCGATGGTTGGTGTTAATTATGGTATTAGGGTTAATGCTCCTTGGCGTCTACAACTTTAACCGTTTAGCCATCGATGCTGTTCCTGATATCACCAATGTGCAGGTACAAATCAACACAGAAGCCGCAGGTTATTCTCCATTGGAGATGGAACAACGTGTCACGTTTGTAGTAGAGACAGCACTGGCAAGTATTCCAAAGCTTGATTACACACGTTCCCTGTCGCGCTATGGTTTATCCCAAGTAACCGTTGTGTTTGAAGAAGACACGGATATTTATTTTGCTCGTCAGCTTATTAATGAGCGTTTACAACAAATTAAAGATGCCCTACCAGAAGGTTTAAATCCAGAGATGGGCCCAATTGCAACAGGGTTGGGTGAAATCTTTATGTATATTGTAGAGGTTGATCCTAAAATCAAGAAAAAAGATGGCTCAGCATATACAACTATGGATCTGCTGACATTGCAAGAATGGGTGATTTTACCGCAATTACGTAATATCAAAGGTGTTATCGAAGTGAACTCTATTGGGGGATATGAAAAGCAATTTCATGTTTTACCCTATCCTGATCGTTTACTTTCTTATGATCTCACCATACATAATGTGATTAATGCTTTGGAACGCAACAACGAAAATGTTGGTGCAGGTTATATCGAAAGAAATGGTGAGCAATATTTGATTCGCATACCTGGCCAAATCAATAATCTTGATGATATTCGCAATATCATCGTTACCAAAAAAGATGAGTTGACCATTCGCATTGGACAGCTTGCCGATGTTGCATTAGGTCATCCCCTTCGTACAGGTGCCGCCACACAAAATGGTGAAGAAGTTGTACTTGGTACGGCAATGATGTTAATGGGAGAAAATAGCCGTGCTGTGTCACAACGTGTTGCTAATAAGCTCGTTGAGGTTAACCGCAGCTTGCCCGATGGCGTTATTGCAAAAGCCGTTTATGACCGTACTGACTTGGTAGATAGGACAATTGATACAGTCGCAACAAATCTACTGGAAGGTGCGTTATTAGTCATCGTGATCTTATTTATGTTACTTGGCAATATTCGTGCTGCAATCATAACAGCCATTGTCATCCCGATTTCAATGTTAATGACCATCACAGGTATGGTTGAACGAGAGGTATCAGGCAACTTGATGAGCCTTGGTGCTTTGGATTTTGGATTAATCGTTGATGGTGCAGTGATCATTATTGAAAACTGTATCCGAAGATTTGGCATGGCACAGCATCAATTAGGACGTTTATTAACACAAGAAGAGCGTTTTAAGCTGACAGCTAATGCCACAACAGAAGTGATTAAGCCCAGTATTTTCGGTGTGATTATCATTACTGTCGTGTACTTGCCCATTTTTGCACTGACAGGTGTTGAAGGTAAGATGTTCCACCCAATGGCTTTTACAGTGGTGATAGCATTACTTGCCGCACTTGTCTTGTCACTGACTTTTGTGCCAGCGGCAGTTGCATTGTTTGTCACGGGTAAAGTAGAGGAAAAAGAAAGTGCGTTGATTCGCAAAACAAAGCTTTGGTACAGACCCCTTCTACGATGGAGCTTGGCCCGACCAAAGCAGATTGTCTTAGGTGCAACCATTTTGGTTGTATTAAGTATTCTGTTAGCAGCACGTATGGGTACAGAGTTTATTCCAAATCTTGATGAAGGTGATATTGCACTTCATGCCTTGCGAATTCCTGGCACCAGTCTTAGCCAATCTGTTGCTATGCAAGCCACGTTGGAAAAACGCATCAAACAAGAATTTCCTGAAGTGCGTGAGATATTCGGTAAAATCGGCACACCAGAAGTTGCGACCGATCCAATGCCGCCCAGTGTTGCAGATACTTTTGTTATGCTTAAGCCTAGAGACCAGTGGCCTAATCCCTCTAAAACCAAAATTGAATTGGTACGTGAGATGGAGGCAATTGCAAAGCAAGTGCCTGGTAACAATTACGAGTTCACACAGCCGATTCAAATGCGATTTAATGAGCTTATCTCTGGCGTGCGTAGTGATTTGGCTGTTAAAATTTTTGGTGATGACATTGATATCATGCTGGAAACTGCAAAAAAAATAGAAGCGACATTAAAGCAGATTCCAGGCGGTTCGGATGTGAAGATTGAGCAAGCAACAGGTTTACCCGTTCTATCCATTTTGCCTAATCGCGCTAAACTTGATCGATATGGCCTTAATATGGCTGATGTACAGGATATTGTGCAAATGGCTATGGGCGGACGAGAAGCAGGCAAGCTTTTTGAAGGGGATCGTCGCTTTGATATTGTCGTGAGATTACCTGAACATTTACGTACTAATATCGAAGTGTTGGAGTATCTACCCATTCCATTGCCACTATCTAAAAACTCAGAAGCCGCGACTAATTACGTGCCACTCAAAGAAGTTGCAACATTGGAAATTGCCTATGGCCCAAACCAAATAAGCCGTGAAAACGGTAAGCGTCGAGTTGTGATTACAGCGAACGTACGCGATCGCGATCTGGGCAGCTTTGTTGAGGAAGTGAAGGTTGCAGTCAATAATAACGTCGAGATTCCTGCTGAATACTGGGTGGAATATGGTGGAACATTTGAGCAACTTATTTCTGCAAAGCAACGCTTGATGGTGGTTGTTCCTGTTGCTTTTCTGCTAATTATTGTTCTTCTTTTTATGGCCTTTGGTTCTGGCCGTGCAGCTTTGCTTATATTCTCAGGTGTTCCATTAGCATTAACAGGTGGTGTTGTTGCACTGTGGTTAAGGGATATTCCACTGTCTATCTCTGCGGGTGTTGGTTTTATAGCACTTTCTGGTGTAGCCGTGCTTAATGGTATCGTGATGGTGTCTTTCATCCGTACTTTACTTGATCAAGGTGCCAAGATGGATGACGCTATTATCGAAGGCGCACTGACAAGGTTTAGACCTATTCTGATGACGGCGTTGGTTGCGAGTCTTGGTTTTGTTCCAATGGCACTTAATACAGGCACAGGCGCAGAGGTTCAACGGCCTTTGGCAACGGTCGTGATTGGCGGAATTATATCGTCAACAATATTAACCTTAGTGGTGTTGCCTGCGCTTTATCGCTTATTCCATAAAAAAGAACGAATACAAGAAGCATAATAGGAGAAAATCAATGTCTGATAACTGTTGTGAGCCAATACAAAACCAACATGGGTGGGACTGTCGATACCGACAAATATTGTGGGTAATTTTACTTATTAATGCCTCAATGTTTGTCGTTGAAATTATCTCAGGAGTGTATTCTGGTTCACAGGCATTGCTTGCTGATGCACTGGATTTTTTCAGTGATGCTGCCAATTATGCCATTTCCATTTTTGTATTAAATAAATCCTTAACTGCTCGTGCTAAAGCTAGTTTGATTAAAGGCAGTGCAATGGGTTTGTTTGGCCTATGGATTATGGGCAGCACCTTTTATCAGGCATTTACTGTCGGATTGCCTAAAGCCGAGGTAATGGGAACTATCGGCTTTTTGGCACTGATGGCCAATGTTGTCTCTGCCTTATTACTGTACAAGTATCGTAAAGGTGATAGTAATCGTATGTCAGTGTGGATTTGTAGTCGTAATGATGCGCTGACTAACATTGCAGTAATATTGGCTGCTGGCGCAGTATTTTTTACTCAAACAAAATGGCCGGATTTAATCGTTGCTGTCTTCATTGCAGGTATTGCATTAAGTGGCTCTTGGCGGATTATTCGTAGCGCTGTAGAGGAATTAAAGTTTAAGTAATCCATAGATTTTACAGTCAAGTCTTTTCAAGCCTTGTCGAAACCAATCGCGCCTTATTTGCTTGTTGCCACTGTAAAACAAAACTATAGATCACCGGCAACACCAATAGGTTCAAAATCATTACCGTTAACATACCGCCCAACATGGGTGAAGCAATGCGGTGCGTAACATCAGAGCCTGTACCTTGGCTCAGCATAATTGGCACAAGACCTGCCATAGTTGAAATAGCAGTCATAGCAATAGGTCTAACCCGTTTTGAAGTGGCATAGAGCCCAGTATGCGTCGTGCAGTGATGCGCCTACAACAAAGCAGAGCCAATATGACAAATGACTCATAAAGTTTTAGTACGCTCCCTTTGCTAGGCATCGACGGGGACAACCACCACGATGAACAACCCTTATAAATACAGGGGTTCCAGGGACGTACTTCATCTTCTAAAGTACGTGCTTTTCAGGAGAAGGCGGGTTTCAGGAGAAAAAATAGGAAAATTAAGGGGGTTTTTAGGGTAAGGGAGTACGGACTAGAATCGAGGGAAAGCCCAGCAATACTGGGATGATGAAAGATTTTGGGTTGTGCCATCAGCAAGTTTGTTTAGTTGCTAATGGCGGTGAGAGAGGGATTCGAACCCTCGGTACGTTGCCGTACACACGCTTTCCAAGCGTGCGCCTTAAGCCACTCGGCCACCTCACCACATGAATAAACATTAAAATGAAATATCTATTGATTTTATGCTTGCATATCCAGCCATAATAAATAGGCGGAACTTTACACAACCCAAATATCAATAGCAATTATCAGGGCCAATCCTTAAAATAATCGTTAGTATTAATTTTTGAAGCATTAGTCTCACGCCCAACAGGTATAGTACCTAAATATAGAAAGCCAATAATTTTCTCACTAATACCTAAGCCTAATCCGGCAGAAAAATTCATGTCATAAGCGACTTCACCAGTTCGCCATACTGCCCCTAACCCCAAAGCATAAGCTGCATTCAGCATATTTTGAGCAGCAGCTCCAGCTGAGATTATTTGCTCTATTGCTGGAACTACAGGATGCTGTTTGAGGCTTGCAATTACAATTATAATAGTTGGAGCTCTCATCGCTTTTTTAGCCAAAAGTTCACATTTATTTTCTGTTATATTACTGATTTTTTGTTTTTCAG
>Ga0181601_10001388_pt1 | contig 20673 bp, 17 predicted proteins | sample 041ome_8_FD_133020 | JGI IMG/M metagenome (GOLD analysis project Ga0181601, IMG submission 133020) | Coastal salt marsh microbial communities from the Groves Creek Marsh, Skidaway Island, Georgia - 041407BS metaG (megahit assembly) | ecosystem: Environmental > Aquatic > Marine > Intertidal zone...
GGCAAAATAATGTTACCAAAATGCGCAGCGTCAGGACCTCCTGACGCTGTTTTTTTGGGCGCTGTTTTTTTGGGTAAAAGCTTTATTGAGACGTGCTATCGCCGTTATCGGCCCGCACCTTGGTACGCAATTCATCAATCAGAACTGCTTTTCCGGCTTTTTCAACATGCCAGAATGTCCAGCCATTGCAGGATGGTAGATTTTGTAATTTTGCCCCAAGAACGTGGATCGATCCGGCCTGCTTGTCTTCAGCAATCAACGACCCGTCAGCGCGCACCTGTGCGGAAAACCGTTTGCGCGAATCAAAAAGCCGGTCACCTGGCTGCAACAAACCACGTTCAATCAAGGTGCCAAATGGAATTTTTGGCAGCGCGCGGCGCGGTTGCGTTTCCAGCAAGTCAGCTGAATCTATTGGTGTTACCTTGGCAATGCGCTGGCGCGCAATTTTGACATAGGTGGCATCTTGTTCGATACCAATAAAATGCCGGTTGAGCTTTTTGGCGACAGCGCCAGTTGTACCGGTGCCAAAAAATGGATCAAGAATGACATCGCCGCGTTTTGTTGATGCCAAAATCACCCGCGCTAACAAGCTTTCGGGCTTTTGGGTTGGATGCGCTTTTTTGCCATCACTTTGTTTGAGCCGTTCACCCCCAGTGCACAGCGGCAATTCCCAATCAGACCGCATTTGCACATCGTCATTAAGCGCTTTCATCGCTTCATAATTGAAAATATGGCGTGATTTTTGAGACTTTGCCGCCCAAATCAGCGTTTCATGCGCATTGGTAAAGCGCCGGCCCCTAAAATTCGGCATCGGATTGGTTTTGCGCCAGACAACATCATTCAAAATCCAGTAATCTAAATCTTGTAAAATAGCGCCAACACGAAAAATATTGTGATAGCTGCCAATGACCCAGATTGCGCCATCGGGTTTTAGAACGCGGCGCGCTTCGGTTAGCCAGCCTTTGGTAAAAGCATCATAGGCGGCAAAAGAATCGAACTGATCCCACGCCGCGGTCACCGCATCAACATGGGTTTGATCCGGGCGCGACAAGTCTCCTGATAATTGCAAATTATACGGCGGATCCGCAAAAACCAAATCAACTGAATGATCGGGCAGGCCGCGCAACGCCGCAATGCAATCGCCTTGAATTATATCATTACGTGTCACCAAATCAGCCCTTTGCAGCCACCATATTACCCGGCACACCCTGCCAGATACCCTCTAAAAGAATCACATAACCAAGATAAGTCAATAACTTATCGGAGCTTCTTCAAGTGACACAATATATTGTAGCTTATGCCCCAAAAATAGCGGTTATCTAGTGAGTCAGAAATTCGGCCACAACAACAGGCCGGGTTCAGCCGCGGATTTTTTGAAACATACCGGGGCTGTGTCGCTAATATTTGTCGTGGTGTGGCGGGACTGTTTCGAGCAGCCGCCGGATAGGGGCAAAACTGCGCCGATGCTGGGGAGACACACCATGCGCCGCCAGTGCCTGTTGATGCTGGCGCGTACCATATCCTTTATTAGTGGCCCAGCCATAGGCCGGCCATTGGCTATCAAGTTCATGCATAAGGGCATCGCGGCTATGTTTGGCGATAAGCGAAGCGCCGGCAATCGATAGAGACCTTGCGTCACCGCGCACCACCGCAGTGCTTGGGCAGGGCATATCTGGCGGCACGATATTGCCATCGACAAGCGCGTGACATGGGCCGGCAAAACCGGCTTTGCGTAAATCAGCAATTAGGCTGGTCACTGCCGCAGCCATCGCCACCAAAGTGGCTTTTAGGATACCTAGCTGATCAATAATTTTGACATCGCTTGAAATTGTACAGTGCAAATGCGGCGGCGCGGCAAGATAGGTTGCCAGCGCAGCGCAGCGTTCCGGTTTTATTTTTTTTGAATCATCAACATCGCCGGGGATCTGGTTATAGTGATGGGGGTTGAGCCACAGCGCCGTCACCGTGACCGGCCCGGCCCATGGGCCGCGTCCCGCCTCATCAATGCCGATAACGCTTCCCTCACAAGCGTTTTCCAGCGCCAAATCTGGCATTTATCCGCCGCGGCGGGTGACCGCTGATTCGGTTAGGCGCGGCATAATTTCAACAAAATTACACGGCCGATGGCGAATATCTAACTGATAGCGCAAAATTTCATCCCACGCATCACGGCAAGCCGATGGCGAGCCGGGAAGCGAAAACAAATAAGTGCCACCAGCCACCCCGGCGACCGCCCGTGACTGAATCGTTGACGTGCCAATTTTCTGAAAGGATACATATCTGAAAATTTCACCAAAGCCTTCAATTTCTTTTTCAAAAATGGACCTAAATGCCTCTGGCGTGCCATCACGGCCAGTTAAGCCAGTGCCACCTGTTGCAATCACCACATCGATTGACGGGTCTTCAACCCAGCCCTTTACGGTGGCGGTAATGGCCGAAAAATCATCTGTAACAAGCGCCCGCGCCGCCAAATTATGGCCGTCTTCATTAACCCGGCCTGCCAGCAGATCGCCGGACCGGTCATCATCAGAACTGCGTGAGTCCGACACTGTTAACACCGCAATATTCACCGCAACAAAGGCGGCTGATTTATCAATACGTTTATCGTGATCCATTGCCATTTGCCTTTTGAGTAAGGGTTACTGAGACCCGGCGGCAACCACTTTGCCTGGTGAAAACGTACCGCCGGTCCCCGCAGCCAAGCTGGACAAAGCTGGGGACGGTTCGTCAAACCTTAACCGGTAAATACCAAGGTTCGATATAACATTTTTCACATAATAACGCGTTTCACGCGCTGGCATTGATTCAACCAGCAAAAACGGATCATCCTGATGGTCTAGTTTGCGCAACCATTTACGCAAATTGCCGGGCCCGCCATTATAGGCGGCCAGCAAACGAACCAAAGAATTTTCAATCAATGGTTCTTCAAGAAGATGATGCAAATATGTCTGTCCCAATTCCAGATTCAACTCTGGTTCGAATAATTTATGCCGCTTGCTGCCACGATAGCCGCGGTCTTTGGCGATGAAGGAGGCGGTTGCCGGCATTAATTGCATCAGGCCAGCCGCCTTTGCAGAACTTTTTGCGCGGGGATTAAAACCTGATTCTTGGCGTGATACAGCCCATACCAAGGCTTCATCAATACTAAAATCGGCTTGAAATTTAGGTTGCGGATACAGCGCCCCATACCAGCTTATACCGGTATCTTTGCGGATGATTTCAGCAATCCGAAATGACAACCCGGCCATACCATGTTCGGCGGCCAATCGCATTGCGCTCAGCCGGAACTGCTCCGGCATATCCATCCACAAATAGCGCAATTCACGTTCCGCAGAATGCGTGTCGCCTATTTGCAATAATGCAAATAAACGCTGGCCGCCGGGCTGCGCCGAAAGCCACGGCATGAAATTGGCATCAAAATCCGGCAAATCAAAAGACAAATTCACTTTTTGACCAAGCGCCTCACGCGCTACAACGCCGTAGAAACTATCAATTTCCTGAGCGGCTATATCCAAATACTCGGTCGATTTCGCGGCCCGGCCAGCCCGCAATTCCACCCGATGCGCCCAAAATGCAGCGGCGCTGCGACGGCCGGGCGACGCCCCCGGTAAATCAACAAGGCTGCGGAAAAACTGACCTGCCAAATCATATTGGCCGCTGCGCCATGCTGCCAGACCACCCGCCCAATAGCCCAATGACGCGTCACTCTTGCCAACCCCAATAGCGTGCCGGGCTTCACGAATGGCTTTCGCATCAACACCAAAAATAAAATAGGCATGAGCAATTTCAGACCGCAACTGGCCTTCTTCTGATTGGGTCAAATAGCGCTTATTGTCTGGGTTATTAATCACATCAAGCGCCCCGGTTGGCCATCCCCGGCGGATAGCACGGCGTACTTGGCGCGCGACATTAGCGGTTCGCGATGGTGCCGCCCGGCCGGCGCGCGATGCTGGTATTTGCGGCACATAACTATAAAAGCCAGCATGACCATAGCCATTCAAATACCCGGGCTTTGGGCTTTTGGGATCACGAGTATTTTTCGGCTTACGACGCTTGGCAAGCCAAAAAATGCGGCTGGCATCTGGATGGTCGTTATAAGATTTCAGCCACTCCGACAATTCTGTATAGCTGGACCGCCACGCTGTTGGGTGCAAATAGCGGTGCGCCAAGAGATGGCCCTTTAACAACGGATTCTCAAGACGGCCCAATTCCCGGCTGGCTTGTTTCATATTGCCTTGCTCTTGCAAATCAAAAAGCCGGATATATTGCGCGGCATCATAACCAGATAATGGCGTTGGCAATTTGACGTCAGCCTGAGCGTGACATGCCATAAATACTAGCGTGGCAAGCGCACCAAAAAATGCCCCTAATTTGCGGCCACTAATCTTTATCTCGAAGCGATAGCGAGCAGACATCATATATGTGCGCATGGCAGCGCGTTGCGGTTTCATTTTATACATCTCTATTATGACCCGCCTTTGCCTGTTTTGATTCCTATTTGATAGGCTATTTTCCGGCTACGCCCACTTCTATGATATATAAGTCCATTATAAAAGTTATGACGCATCTGCATCTACCTTTATGGCCACCCGTTGCCGCAGCTGAAGCAAATCTGCAAATGCCAGACGTTTTTGGGCAGGCGAGCGCATTAAATACGCCGGGTGAAGGCTGGCCAATGTTGGGCGCATTACCCCATCACCATAATCAACCTCGTGCCAACGTCCACGCAATTTCAAAATATTTTCACTGCTATCTATCAAAATTTTTGCCGGGGCGCCGCCAAGAATCAGAATATAATCCGGATTTGCCAACTGCACATGCCGGTATAGATAGGGCAAAAGCATGTCCATTTCTTCGTCAGTCGGCGTGCGGTTGCCGGGCGGGCGCCATGGCAAAAGATTAACCAAATAGAGCGCCGTGCGGTCAAAGCCGATGCTCGCCATCATTAAGTCCAACAGCTGGCCTGCCGCACCAACAAAGGGCACTCCCAGCCGGTCTTCATCACGGCCCGGCACCTCGCCAATAATCATTATCCGTGATCCAGCATTGCCATCGGCAAAACACATTGTGCTAGCGGTATGTTTAAGCGGGCAGGCATCTAACTGCGCCAAGGCTTTGCTAAGCGCCGGCAGGCTATCAATATGATGCAGCATCTTTTTATGCGCCCAGTTGTTTTGCGCTGTGTTGTTTTGGTTAATTTTATCTTGGTTCATTATGTGTGGCGCGGTTTGTGCGGCGGACGAACCGGCGGCACTGCCAGCGGGCGGCGCGGCCACAAGCGCCGGTGCCGATCCAGACATAGCCGCCCCTTGCGATGGCGATGGTGATGCTGGCGCCGCATATGCGTTATCGTCTAGGGTGTTACTTATGTGGTCAGCTGGGTGGTCAGTTAAGGCCTCGTCAGCTCCCATTTCGGCCTGCCATGCCAGCATCGCAATAAGCTGTTGGCGATTAAACTGTTGCGGTATCATGCAAAAATCCGTCGAATTTTGGTTGGCGGGACACTATTCATTTGACCAACATAATGGTCGCACGGGACGAAAAATTTAGCAATTATCTTGAAGCTTAAAACAACGCTGCATATGGTGCTTTATCAAAGGATGATCCGGCAGCGGGCCGGGGAGCAGGTAAGATAATTGAGGCCATCAGGCGGCGCGGCTGCGATGACCAGATATAAAAGGTGGTAAAATAATGGAACGCGAAGTGATGGAATTTGACGTTGTCGTGGTTGGTGGTGGGCCATCTGGCTTATCTTCTGCCATTCGCCTGAAACAACTTGCCGCCGAGGCGGGCCGTAATATTGAGGTCTGCCTTATCGAAAAAGGCAGTGAAGTGGGCGCGCATATTCTGTCCGGGGCGGTGCTGGAACCGCGCAGCCTTAATGAGTTGATTCCCGACTGGCAAGACCGCAATGCGCCATTGGACACGCCGGTAACCGCCGATAAATTCATGTTTTTGACAAACACATCTGCAGTGCGAATGCCGACCCCGCCAAGCATGAATAATCATGGCAATTATATCATTTCACTTGGCAATTTTTGCCGGTGGCTTGGTGAACAAGCCGAAGCGCTTGGTGTTGAAATTTACCCGGGCTTTCCAGCTGCCGAAGTGCTGTATGATGATCATGGTGCGGTCAAAGGTGTTGCCACTGGTGATATGGGAATCGGCAAAGATGGGCAGCCGACAGACCAGCATATGCCGGGCATGGAGCTGCACGCCAAGCAGGTGATTTTTGCCGAAGGCTGTCGCGGCCACTTGACCAAAACATTATTTGAAAAATTTGACCTGCGCGAAGGCAAAGACCCACAGACTTTTGCCATTGGCATCAAGGAATTATGGGATATTGATCCAGAAAAAGCCAAGCCGGGTCTGGCTTGGCATTCGGTTGGCTGGCCATTGGCAAGCGATACCTATGGCGGTTCATTTTTGTATCATTTGAACGGCAATCAGGTTGCCGTCGGCTATGTTGTAGGGCTTGATTACAGCAACCCGCATCTGTCACCTTTTGAAGAGTTTCAGCGCTTTAAGACACATCCAGCGGTGCGCGATGTTTTCGAAGGTGGCCGGCGGGTGTCTTATGGGGCCCGCGCGCTAAACGAAGGCGGCTTTCAATCGGTGCCAAAATTGACCTTCCCCGGCGGGTGTCTTGTCGGCTGTACGGCAGGATTTTTGAATGTGCCGAAAATCAAAGGTACGCATACTGCGATGAAGTCTGGCATGCTCGCCGCCGAAGCAATTTTTGAAGCGCTTGAAAGCATGCAACCCGGGCATGAACCTGCAAGCTATGCAGAAAAGCTGCAAAATAGCTGGTTATGGTCAGAACTTTATAAAGTACGCAATATCCGGCCAGGATTTGCCAAAGGCCTATGGTTAGGTCTGGCGCATGCGGCTATTGATACCTATTTATTTTTTGGCCGCGCGCCATGGACATTACACCATCATGCCGATCATCTGGCCCTCAAAAAAGCCAAAGATGCGCCAAAAATTGACTATCCAAAGCCGGATGGTGTGGTCAGTTTTGATCGCAACTCATCAGTATTTTTATCTGGTACCAACCATGAAGAAAACCAGCCAGCCCATTTGACGCTAAAAGATGCCACAGTGCCTATCGCACATAATCTGGCGTTGTATGATGCGCCTGAGCAACGTTATTGCCCGGCAGGTGTCTATGAGATCGTCCGCAATGATGATGGCAGTGACCCGCGATTGCAAATAAATGCGCAAAACTGTGTTCATTGCAAAACTTGTGATATTAAAGATCCAACACAAAATATTGTGTGGGTTAGCCCAGAAGGCGGCGGCGGGCCCAATTATCCAAATATGTGAGGACAGTTTGGGACAGACATCCGCAGACAATATACGCCACCGCAGGCCGAAAATGATGCGGTCTGTCATGCTGTCGTTGGCTGTTTTTGCGCTGCCAACAGGGTGTCAAACCGCACCGCAAGCCGCATCATCTGTCCCTACACATCAACCTGCACAGGCATCGACAAACAGCCGCAGCGTAGCCGGAGATTTTTTGGCGGCGCGACAAGCCTTTTATCTGAATGACGTTGCGGCGTCAGCCAGCTTTTATCTATCAGCCCTCGAACAAGACGAACGCAATTCAAACCTCTTGCAGCAAAGTTTTCTAAGCCAATATCGCAATGGTGACATCGACTTAGCTGCCGCATTGGCGCGCCAGTTGGAAAGCATAAATGTCAAAGTTCCATATGGCGCCGAACCGGCCATCGCGCAGGCAATAAAATCAGCTGATTGGGACGCTGTGATGGTTTTGGCCGACCGGCTGGCCGAAGATATAACCGCAACGCCGCAGGCTGGTGTTATAAAGGCCTGGGCATTAGTGGCGGCCGGCCGGGGCGATGCTGGGCTGTCTGGATTGCGCGATACCGGCCGGGTCTTGGCCAGCGCTGAAGGGGCATCGCCTGCCTATATAGAGCTACAATTGGCTTTAATGTCGGAATTTTTAGGATATAAAGACGAGGCCATTGCCCACGCCACCGCGCTGGCCATGAAAGAGGGGCTGCCGGCGAAAATGGCCCTGCAAACCGCAGGCATCTTGGCGCGCAATGATGATACAGCCACCGCCGAAACATTGCTTGATCAGTTACCCTATAGTTTTGAAAAGCGTAAAGTAACAGTTGATAAATTACTGCGGCCTGAAACCATAGCGGCCTATATTGCAGATGCCATTATTGACACCGCGCTGGCCTATCGTGAGCCCCCGTTTCAAGCGATGCTGCTGGCTCGCTTGCAATTGGTGACATATCTTGACCCAGAAAATGATCCGGGGCGATTTTTTCTGGCGCAATCTTGGGTTGGGTTGCAAGATTTCGACCGAGCAAAAGCCAATTTGGCGGCGATTGATGATACCAGCCTATGGGCACAGCCACGGCTTTTGCTGCACAGCGATGTTGAAACCAAGCTGGATAATCTGGGCGCGGCCATCGATTTGATCAATGCGCATTTGGCAAACTATCCCGATAATGGATATCTGCAAAAAGAGTGCGGTGATTTATATCGACGTAACGAGCAATTTAAAAAGGCGCGCGATGCTTATTTACTAGCGCTGGAAACAGGGTTTGATACCGCCGATCTCTATCGCAATCTGGGCATTGCCTATGAGCAGCTAGAACAGGATGACGATGCCGAGGCCAATTTTAGAGCGGCTTTGCAACGCAACCCAAATGACCCGTTCACGTTAAATTATCTTGGCTATTGGTGGGCCGAAGCTGGGCGCAATCTTGATGAAGCCATTCAGCTCATTGAACATGCGGTAAAATTGCGCCCGACAAGCGGCTTTTTTGTCGATTCGCTAGGCTGGGTGCATTACCAGCTTGGCAATTTTGATCTCGCTGTTGAGTTTTTGGAAAAAGCCACCATGCTTGAGTCCGCCGATGCGTTGATTGTGTCGCACCTTGGTGATGCCTATTGGCAAACCAAGCGTTATAACGAAGCCCGCTTTAAATGGCATTACGCCTTGTCGCTAACCACAGATGCTGACTTAAAAAACAGCCTCCAGCAAAAATTGACATTTGGACTGGCCGCGACGGGACGCTAAGCGATGATCACTGAGCTGGCGCCAGCCAAAATCAATTTATATTTGCGGGTTTGTGGCAAAACCCCAAACGGTCTGCATGATCTTGACTCAGTTGTGGTGTTTAGCCGGTTCGGTGATCACATCACGCTGAGCGCGGCGCCACAAGACAGCTTTTCGATAAATGGTCCATTTGCCGCACAGCTTGGCGACATGATGGACAATAATTTGGTGCTAAAGGCACGCGATGCCTTTCGGGCGGCCGGCGGTACTTTACCGCCAATAGCCATTAGTTTGGGAAAGCATATTCCGGTTGGGGCTGGGCTTGGTGGCGGGTCTGCTGATGCGGCGGCGCTGTTGCGGGCGGCGAACCAAGTCGCCGATCATCCCGTTGATGCTGATACACTATTTAGCATTGCTGTTACGTTAGGGTCTGACGTGCCGGTTTGTCTGGCGTCTACCCCGCATCATATAACCGGTATTGGCGATGTGATTACGCAGCTTGACACAATAACAGTTGGCGGCTTGGTTTTGGTCAACCCACGCATTCCTTTATCAACCGCAGCGGTTTTTAACATAGTTACGCCGCCCTATAGCGACCCCATAGCGACGCCTTTGCCATCAGATGCTGCGACACTTTGTGATTTTGGTAATGATTTGCTGCCAGCGGCGTTGAAAATTTTACCGGAAATTGCCGATATAGTGGCGCAACTGCGGGCCAATCCGGCCTGCAGAGCTGCCCAAATGTCGGGAAGTGGTGCCAGTTGTTTTGGCATTTTCGACACTGCTGATGCAGCACAGCGCGCCGCAAGCGTGTTTTGTTCGTCGGGTCTATGGGCCGTATCAACATTATTGCGGCCCTAAATGATGATTTTATTCGCCGTTATTGGCGCACATTCATGGCCAATTCGCGATAAAGCCACATTTTGCTGTCATCAAAGGCAAGAACGGGCTTGATTGCTACGGACTTGGTCGCTAAATTGCAGCGTCCAATCGGATTGGGGCGTGGCCAAGTGGTAAGGCATCGGTTTTTGGTATCGTGTATCGTAGGTTCGAATCCTACCGCCCCAGCCAATCTTTTCAGATCTTAATACGACCTGACGCCATTATTGGGACATTAACAGACATGAGCGCACAAATTGCCCTTATTAAAGGCGACGGCATTGGCCCTGATGTGTGCGATGCCACCATGTATCTTGTCGACAAAGCGATAGATATAGTTGGGGCGCCGCCGCTGCATATCACCCCCATCGACGCCGGTGCCACCTATTTCAAAGACACCGGGCAGGATATCGAAACAAATGGCGAGACCCGCGCCGGACAATGCGATGCGATTTTTCTTGGTGCTATTGGTTTGCCAGATATTCGGCATCAGGATGGCACCGAAATTTCACCGCATCTCAGACTGCGTGACAGGTTTCAGCTATATGCCGGGGTGCGGCCTGTTAAAGCCTATCCAAATACACCACAGCGGCTTGCCGATCCACGCGCCGCGTCGATAGATTTTATTGTTATTCGCGAATCAACCGAGGGCTTGTTCTATTCTGCCGCGGTTCATAATCGCAGCCATATTGAGCCTAACGTCGCCGTTGAAGAAACCTTGCGCATCAGCCGCAAAACCACCGAAAAGCTGCATCGTTTTGCTTTCAAATTGGCCGAAAAGCGGCGGCAAGCCGGCCATCAGGGCAAGGTCACCTGTGTCGATAAAGCCAATGTTTTTACCGCAATGGCCTTTTTTCGGCAGATTTTCGACGAAATCAGTGTCGATTTTCCCGATGTTATAACCGACTATAATTATGTTGATGCACAAGCGCTTGATTTGATTCGAAAACCATGGGATGCCGATATTTTGGTAATGGAAAATATGTTTGGGGACATTATTTCGGATCTGGCGGGCGGTCTTGTTGGCGGTATGGGCATGGCGGCATGCGGCGAAATTGGTGATGATATTGGGCTGTTTCAACCTGCCCATGGCAGCGCCCCTGATATTAGCGGGCAGGATCGTGCCAATCCGTTAGCGGCAATTTTAAGTGGCGTGATGATGCTCGATTACTTGGCCGATAAATTAGATGTGCCAGCCTATGCCACCGCCAGCCAGCGACTGGAGCGGGCGATTGCATCAGGTTTTGCAGAAAACGCATTGCGGCCGATCGAATTTGGCGGCGATATGGGCACCCGCGCCATGACTCAGGCGATTGCCACGCGCTATTAGCGCTAAAGGTTCAACCGATAGCCATTTTTGGTTGTGACAATCAACGGGGTTTTGGTAAAGCGGCTGATCTTCTGCCTGAGGCGATAGATATGCGTTTCAAGCGTATGGGTGGTCAGCCCATTTTGCAGGCCCCACACCTCTGCCAGAATTTCGTCTTTGGTCACCGGCTCTGGAAACGCCCGGTATAAAAATTTCAAAATCGTTGTTTCCTTTTCCGTTAGAGCCTGCATGCGGCCACTAGCGGTATCATGAAGCATTTTATTGGTTGGCACAAAACTTAGCCCAGCAAGTTGAAAGCGCGCATCATCAGACGCTTTAAATTGCCGTAACTGTGCAGAAATACGCGCCAGAAGCTCACCCATACGCAAGGGTTTTGTGATATAGTCATTAGCGCCAGCCTCTAGACCGGCAATAATATCACTTTCAGCATTTTTAGCGGTCAGCATCAAAATAGGTTTTGCAAATCCATTGCTGCGCATGCGCCGGCATAAATCTATGCCATTGCCATCAGGCATTTGAATATCCAAAAGGATCAGATCCGGATCGGCCTTTGTCAGGGCCATATCAAGGCCACTTGCCGACCCAATGTCAAAAATATTGTGAAACCCTTCGGCCATAAATTGCTGTCGCAAGCTGACCCGCAAATAGGCATCATCATCCACAATCAATAAACGTGGTGATTGGCGCGGGTCTGGACTAGTGGCCTTGGAGATGTCTTGCATTTTACGTTACGACCCAATACATCAATAGTCATAGTTAATAGTCATAGTTTCTTAAAATACAGCTTAACCGGATAAATAAATTCGCTGAAGCATATTATACATTAGCATGGTTCGGATGAAAGGATGAATGGCAGCATGCAAGACCAACAGCTCAAAAATGCCGTCATGAAGGCCGCGCGCGGCTGTGCCGAATTGCGCCGCGGCGGCACCATTATGTTGCGGTTGATGGATGGTTCCTGTGGATTGTTCAGGGCTGCCGAGCTTGCTGATGCTGATGGTGTTTTAGGGCTTAGCCGGCTCGCTGGCTCGGCCCCATTGTTGGTTTTGACAGCGCCGCGCCTGACCAGCCTTGGCCGCCGTTTGCGCGCCGGCTATCCGGCCGCATCCGTGGCGATTGCCGCACCGCATTATGACCGATTTTTTGATTTGGCATTTGGCCAGCACAGCCTAGCAGACCAAGATGATTTTACGATTATTGCCGAACCAACCGGATCGCTTGCCGATGTCGCCACGCGGCTATTAAGAAGTGCCAAACTGATCCCAGCGGCGGTGCTGGTCCGCTTGCCATTACGTGATATCGCCGCGCAAGACCGCTTTGCCCAAGAACATAATATGGTTATCCTTGATGCGCGTGACGTTGATAAATACAGCCATGAGGCGGCGTCTCTTGTGAAAATAGCCGCGCGCGCGCGGCTACCTTTGGCGGTTAGCGAAACTGCCGAGATCGTGATGTTTCGCGCCGAAATCGGTGGCGAAGAGCATTTTGCCGTTCTGATTGGCACTGGTGCAGATGGCCCGGCGCCGCTTGTACGTCTGCATTCGCAATGCATCACCGGTGATGTTCTTGGCAGTTTGAAATGTGACTGCGGTGATCAATTACAAGCGGCAATGCAGCTGATGGCTGACACCGGCGGCGGTATTCTTGTGTATCTGGCCCAAGAAGGGCGCGATATTGGCTTGCTCAACAAAATGCGGGCCTATGCGTTGCAAGATTGTGGACTTGATACGGTTGATGCGAACCATGCGCTTGGTTTTGATACCGACGAAAGGCTGTTCTTACCAGCGGCGCGTATTCTGCAGGCTTTAGGCGTGGACACGGTGAAATTAATCACCAACAACCCAGATAAAATTGCCCAGCTCGAACAGCATGGGATCACAATTTCTGAACGTGTGCCTTTACAGCTATCGGCGAACCCGCATAACAAGCATTATCTGGAAACCAAACAAGCCCGCACCGGCCATCTGATCGACAAAATATAAGTCTAACGGGTTACATCTGGCGGGCCCCGAAAATGGCTGATCCCACCCGTACAGATGTTGCCCCAAACGCGATAGCCTCTTCGTAATCAGCGCTCATGCCCATCGATAAATGCGGTAAGTTATGACGTTTTGCCATAGTGTTGAGAAGCGCAAAATGCATCGCGGCCTCTTCATCAACCGGTGGAATACACATAAGCCCGGTGATAGATAAGCCTAATTCAGACCGGCAAAAGCCTATAAAATCATCAAGCTGGGCAGGCATAACCCCAGATTTTTGCGGCTCTTCGCCGGTGTTCACCTGAATATAGCACGGCAAATGACGGTTTTGTCTGGTCATTTCCGTGGCCAGCGCACGCGCCAGTTTTTCGCGGTCAACAACCTCAATCACATCACATAAAGCAACCGCTTCGGCGGCTTTGTTGGTTTGCAAGGGGCCAATTAAATGCAGCGATAAATCAACATAGGATAGCCGGCGGGCGGCCCATCGCGCGGTGGCTTCTTGTACCCGGTTTTCGCCGAAAACGCGCTGGCCGGCGGCTAATGCCGCGTCAATATGATGGTCTGGCTGGCGTTTACTGACCGCAACCAACGTCACATCATTTGCCCGGTACATATCTGGTCGCCGCGCCGCCGCCGCGGTAATGCGGGCGCTGACATCATGTAAGTTTTTGGCGACATTCACCACACAATCCGGCATTTCTTCACCCGGCATTTCTTCACTGGGCATCTCATTATCAATCATCACATCATCCTGTCTGGTATCATTTTGCCTATTTACCGGCCAGCATCACATACTGCACTGACCGGCGTTCTGCCGCGAAATACCGCCTATTTGGTATCTTGTTGCCGTGTTTGGCACAAGACTGTTGCAAAAATATCACATATTAGAAAAAACTTCCTGCGCTCCATACATCACAACTTGTTAAATTAGATAAAATTAATAGTTTAAGCCTGTTGCCAATGGTGGCAACGGTTTCTCTAAGGGAGATTTATCATGCGTAAGGTTCTTCTTACAACAACCGCATTGGTTGCTCTGGGTGGCGTTTCAGCCGCTTCAGCAATTGACATCGGCGGTTTCCAGCGTTTTACTTATACAACATGGGATGACACAGCTTCTAACGAAGGCGCTGGTCTTAACGATTCAACAACTGCAAATCAGACACGTTTGAATTTCTCTCATCAGCTAACATCAGACTCAGGTTTGACAGCAGATATGTACTACCGCGTTCAAGACTTGGCAGAATCTTATGAAGGTTTGCAAGTTAGCGGTGACTTTGGCGCGATTGCTGTAGGTAACTGGTGGACAGCTGGTGGTTGGTTGTACAATTCACAAAGCTACAACGGCACTCTTGCATGGGGAACAGGCCAAACATTTACTGGTGTTAACACTTCTGCAGCAGCAACTTTGGCTGACGGCGGCGATATGGGCTTCAACTACACCAGCCCTAACATTGGTGGCTTTACATTCATGGCCACAATGACCGACGATGGCTCAACAACTGCAGCCGACATTATGGAAGTTGGTGCTCAGTATGCGACATCAATCGGTGACACAGGTGTTACTCTTCAGCTTATCAATGCATCTGCCGACGACTCAACCGGTACAGCTGGTGATAAGCAAGACAACACTGAAATCGGTGCAAGCTTCAGAAATGGCCCGTTCGCACTTCACCTGACACGCGAAGAAGCTGAAACAAAATCAACTGTTGGTGTTGTAACAGCTGAAATTAAAACTAACGAAGTATCTGCTTTCTACCAAGCCAACGATAACGTTCAGCTTGGTGTAATCAGCGTTAGCTCGAATGATGATTTGTCGGCACAAAACACAGATCTTGATCTGATGATTTATGGTGTTAACTACACAATTATGCCTGGTTTGCGTTTACAAGCATCTTTCACAGACTTTGATTACCAAGGCGCAACAGACAACAAAGGCTCATCAACAACCGTTCGTTTACGGATGGATTTCTAATAGCCTTATAAAAACTTTGTAAAAGGGGAGCCTTGTGCTCCCCTTTTTTCTTTACATGCAATCGATAGAATTGCACTTTGCTTGTGTAACCCAAATACACAGGGAGCCATTTGTTGTGAATATGATTTGGACACGAACAGTATTTCTTGCAATAGCAGTATTGTTGTCAAGCGGGTGTAGTTTTTTTCCTGCAGAAAATGTTTTTGAAAATGAAAAAACAGAAAAACCAGTGTCTTTCATAACTGGCAAACCTGTAGGCACAGACATAATGAAGCTTGGCGAAGAAAAATCTGGTGGTGAAGCCATGCCAGTGAATGCGTTGTTGTGGCGTGCGGCGCTTGATATTGCGTCATTTGTGCCACTCGACGACGTTGACACATTTGGCGGCAGCATTGTCACCGAATGGTATGTCCCACAAGATCAACCAGACCGCCGTTTGAAACTAGCTGTTTTTGTCGTTGGGCGCGAATTGCGCTCCGACGCTATTCAGGTGCGCGCCTATGTACAGACCCGCAATGGGAATAGCTGGGACAATGCTGGCCGCGATGACACGCTTGGCCGTAAATTGGAAGACCTAGTACTCACCCGGGCGCGTGAAATGCGGGCTGCGGTCATCAGCGAAACAACCAACTAATCAAATTATAGTAGCACAGATCATCACCGTCTTGATGCATCACTGTGAAGGAATGGGTTATGAATCATTATGATGCGCCAGCTATAGAAAAAAAATGGCAGGCAATCTGGGATCAGGCTGATTGTTTTGCCGCCAGTCCGGACCGTAGCAAACCAAAATATTATGTCCTCGAAATGTTTCCTTATCCGTCTGGGCGGATCCATATGGGGCATGTGCGCAACTATACGCTTGGTGATGTTGTGGCGCGCTACCGGCGCGCCCAAGGCTATAATGTTTTGCACCCAATGGGCTGGGATGCATTTGGGCTACCAGCCGAAAATGCGGCAATGGAACGCGGCGTTCATCCCGGCAAATGGACTGTTGAAAATATTGCCGCAATGCGCACCCAATTGCGCAGCATGGGTCTATCCTATGACTGGGGACGTGAATTTGCCACCTGCACACCAGACTATTATCAGCATGAACAGAAAATGTTCCTCAAATTTCTGCAAGCAGGCCTGGCATACCGTAAAGAAAGCTGGGTCAATTGGGATCCGGTTGAAAATACCGTGTTGGCCAACGAACAAGTGGTTGACGGCTGCGGGTGGCGTTCTGGTGCGCCCGTTGAACGGCGCTTATTGTCACAATGGTTTCTAAAAATTACCGCATTTGCCGATGATTTGCTGGCCGCTATTGATCGGTTGGAGCGCTGGCCTGATCGTGTGCGTTTGATGCAGGCTAATTGGATTGGCAAATCTGAAGGCGCGCGCGTGCGCTTTGCGCTTGCCAATTCAGGGAATGGCGATAGCCGTGCCATCGAAGTGTTCACAACGCGTCCTGACACGCTTTTTGGGGCGTCATTCATTGCCGTTGCTGCAAACCACCCAGTGGCGCAAGAGATCGCCAAAAACAATCAAGATGCCGCCGCCTTCATTGCCGAATGCGCCAAACTTGGCACCTCTGAAGCAGCCGTAGAAACAGCTGAGAAAAAAGGCTTTGATACTGGTTTGAAAGCCGTACATCCGCTTGATAACACTATCACTTTACCAGTTCATATTGCTAATTTTGTACTCATGGAGTACGGCACTGGCGCCATTTTTGGCTGTCCGGCGCATGACCAGCGCGATTTAGATTTTGCCAATGCCTATAATCTGCCGGTGATCCCGGTGGTGTTGCCAGTTGATGCCGATGCCGATAGTTTTACGGTAACCGATACCGCCTATACCGGCGCCGGCACATTGATAAATTCAGGCGCCTGGAACGGTCTTGATAGTGATGCTGGCAAAAAAGCCGCTATAGCCGCGCTTGAAAACAGCAACGCCGGTAAGGGGGAAACCACTTTCCGGCTGCGTGACTGGGGCGTGTCGCGCCAGCGTTATTGGGGCTGCCCGATTCCCGTCATCCACTGCCCAAAATGCGGCGCCGTGCCGGTGCCAGAAGCCGATTTGCCAATAACTTTACCCGAAGATGTTGATTTTGGCGTGACCGGCAACCCGCTGTCAAATCATCCCACCTGGAAGCACACAAGCTGCCCCGAATGCGGTGGTGCGGCTGAACGTGAGCAAGATACATTTGACACGTTTTTTGAGAGTTCGTGGTATTTCTTGCGCTATGCAGACCCCGCTCATCAAGACGGATTTGGCGCCGAAGCGGCTGCCTATTGGATGCCGGTCGATCAATATATCGGCGGTGTTGAACATGCTGTGCTGCATCTTTTGTATTCGCGGTTTTTTACCAGAGCGCTGAGCCAGGTGGGCTATCTTGACCTTGACGAACCATTTGCCGGGTTAATGACACAAGGTATGGTGTGCCACCAGACGTTTCGCGATAAGGATGGTAAATGGCTGTTTCCAACCGATGTTGCGAAATCCGGTGATGGCTGGGTAGACACCTCATCTGGCGTCCCGGTTGTGGCTGGCCGCATTGAAAAAATGAGCAAATCTAAGCGCAATGTTGTTGATCCGGAATTGATCATTGAAACCTATGGCGCTGATACGGCGCGGCTGTTTATGTTGTCAGATTCGCCGCCCGAACGCGATATGGAATGGACCGAGTCTGGGGTGGAGGGCGCATCGCGCTTTTTAAAACGCGTTTGGCGTATGGCGCACGACCCAGATATTGCCCAAGATATGGACCCAACCGACAGCAACCTTACCGCGCAGATGGGTGAAACTGCCGTTGCGGCAGTTCGTATGGCGCATAAATCGATCTTGGCACTATCGGCTGATATCGAAAACTTCCGGTTCAACCGCGCGGTGGCACAGCTTCACATGCTGACAAACGCCATTGCAGACATTAAAATGACCGATGAGGGCGCCGCAGCAGCAAAACGCTTCGCCGTAGAAACGCTGGCGCAATTATTGAACCCGTTAGCCCCGCATTTGGCCGAAGATATGTGGCATGCACTGGGTCATCACACCATGTTGGCGCAATCACCATGGCCGGTAGCCGATGCCGCACTTGCCGCGGATAATGAGATTGAAATTGGTATTCAGGTGAATGGCAAATTGCGCGATACTATTAAATTGGCGCGCGATTGTCCAAATGACGCCGCCGAAGCGGCAGCGCTGAGCTCAGCCGCGGTCATCCGCTATCTTGAAGGCAAGACGCCAAAGAAAGTCATTGTTGTGCAAAATAGGATTATCAATGTGGTGGCATAACGCGAAACCGCTAATCATGGCGGCCTTGCTAGTGCTGATGGCTGGCTGTAGCGGCGTAACGATTGGGCAATTAGACGGGTTGGCAAGTGAACAGATCAGCCGGGTCGCGGTGGTCGATACAGGCGGCCGGGCCGGGCAAATTTACGCACGGGCGTTACGGCGCGCCTTATATACACAAACCCAGTTAGAGCCTGCATATAGTCTTTCCTCGGTCATTTCAGTGTCATCAAGCGATACATTGTCGGTGCGCGGAGCGTCATCAACATTTAAAAAAATGAGTATGAGTGCCAATTTCAAGCTGATCAAACAAGCCGATGGACATTTGATGTTAACCGATTCAGTAACCGCCGATGTGACTCTCGGAACGGTGTCATCATTATTCGGTCAGGACCAGTCAGAAGCGCACGCCCGCGACCGTATGGCCGAATTACTGGCACAGCGTGTTGTGCAACGCTTGCAGCTGTATTTTCTCAATCAACCAGACCCATAAAGGTGGCGTTAGGTAATGAAGATTGCGCCCCGGCAAATTGCACATTTTCTGGCCAAACCACCGCCTAAAATTTCGGCTATTTTATTACATGGTAGCGATGCTGGTCTGCGTGCAGAGCGCAGCCGCCAACTTGCGGCGCTGTACAGTGACAATCTGGATGATGTGTTTTCTGTGACCCGCATTAACAGTGCCAGTCTGGCTAAAGAGCCGGGTGTAATTGCTGATTCGGCCGCCGAAATTCCTATGTTTGGCAAAAGACTGGTGATGGTAAAAGCGGCTGGCACGGAAGCGCTTGATGCATGTAAGGTACTGTTTGCAAAGCCTATAATGGATGCAATGGTGATTGTTGATGCCAGCGATACCACAACAAAGCATGCCATCGTCAAACTATTTGAAGCCTCTGACCACGCTGCCGCAATTGGGTGTTACCCGGAAAATATCGGCGATATCCGCGCCCTCGCACAGACCATTTTTAGGCAAGATAATGTATCTGTTGAGCATGACGCGCTGGCATTAATATGCCAGCGGCTTGGCGCCGATCATGCCGCCACCAAATCCGAATTGGACAAGCTGGCGCTATTGGCCGGGCCAAATGGCACGTTAAACGTGGCGATGGTATCAGAAGCACTTGGCGATAGCGCGGTTTTGGCGATCGATGATGTGGCCCATGCCGTTGCAAGCGGCAAGGTGAGCGCATTAGCCGCGGCGCTAAACAAAGCGTGGCTTGAAGAGGCCAATTGCGTGATGGTTGTGCGTGGGTGTCAAAGCTATTTTAACCAGTTGCGCATGCTCGGTCATGCGGTGAGCGCCGGGCAAACACCACAAAATGCCGTGCGTTCGCTGCGACCCCCGGTACATTTCAAGCTGCAAGATGCCTTGATCCGGCATCTGCAACGCTGGCAACCAAAACGCGCCTTTGATATGGTAAACAGGCTGCAAGATATTGAATTAAATATAAAATCTAAGGGAATAAATGACCGTACACTGACCGCACAAAGTCTTTTGGGCCTATGTTTACGCGCCCGCCAATAACCGCGCCATCACGGCTCAAGCCCTAGCTTTTGGAGCAACAATGTCATTTGGTCCAGAGATTGGCAGTCAATCTGCAAGCGGCCCTTCTCAGCACGCTCGTTCCACTCAATCGACATGGCAAGCCCAAGCTCGATAGCGGCGCGATGTTCGAGCGCCTTTATATCGGCAGATTTTTCACTGGGCTTTGGCTTTGGCACAGCGGCTGCAGCCCCAGATTGCGCCGTTTTTACCAGCTGTTCTGCCTGGCGCGCCGATAATTGTTTGGCGACAATGGTCTTGGCTAGCGTCTCAGCGTCTTCGTGGCCAATCAAGGGGCGCGCCTGACCCATTGTCAGAGCGCCGTCTTGCAGCAAGCGTTGCACCGGCGCTGGCAAGCCTAACAAACGCAACAAGTTGGCGATATGGCTTCGTGATTTTCCTATAATTTTCGAAAGCTGTTCTTGCGTATAATTATTTATTTCCAATAAGTTAGAATATCCTTGGGCTTCCTCAATCACTGACAGATCTTGGCGCTGGATATTTTCAATAAGGGCAATTTCATAGCATTCTGCGTCGGTAAGTTGGCGCACCACAGCGGGTATTTCATGGAGCTGGGCAATTTGCGCGGCACGCCAGCGGCGCTCACCAGCAACCAATTGAAAGCGGCCAGCTTGGCCCGGTGTTGGTCGCAGCAAA
>Ga0181601_10001401_pt1 | contig 20554 bp, 17 predicted proteins | sample 041ome_8_FD_133020 | JGI IMG/M metagenome (GOLD analysis project Ga0181601, IMG submission 133020) | Coastal salt marsh microbial communities from the Groves Creek Marsh, Skidaway Island, Georgia - 041407BS metaG (megahit assembly) | ecosystem: Environmental > Aquatic > Marine > Intertidal zone...
GCACTACCCCTCACAGCACCCCGGTCAGGCGAACGAACAGTATTTTTCAGGCAATCAGCCGCCGCCGCAGCAACCTGGCTATGCCGGCGGACAACCGCCGCCACCCGGGGGCGCACCACCGCCCGCGCCAACGATGCAGGCCGTATTCGAGAGCATCCAGCGGCTCGCAAGCCGGATTGAAAGCGCTGAGCAGAGAACAGCCGACACCATCGCTCCAATCGTCGAGAAAGTCGCTGAACTAAGCGAACAGCTTGAGAGCGCGAAAGACGGCGGAAGCACTTCCACAGCCCCCGTAGAACGGGCTGTTCAGAAAATTGCGGAAAGACTCGACCAGATCGAAAGCGGGTCTGCCCCTTCCGACCGCGCCGCTCCGCGCCCTGTCGGTGCTTCACGTACGTCAGAACGAAGAGGGTTGCTCGGTCTGTTTCGCCGGGACTAGCGGCCCTACCTCTCAACGTCCTGATTTAAAATATCTATTTCAAACATTCAACACGCCCAGACAGAGCACTACCGCGCGGGTAATACCGGCTGCGAACCACTGCAGCCGACTTCCGCCTGCCGAATTGGGCAAACGCTGCCGGAGAGCCCTTGATGCCTGACTGGAGTGCTGTGAGAATTGCCCTTAACATCGGTTACGTTCGGTCGGTATAGTCACAGTTCAACAGCCTGATCACAGCCCTACCGGGAAGCAGACTACGCGAATGGCAAAAACGAGATCATGGAGCGTCAAAGGGATCGACGGCGAGACCCGCGACCTGGCACGCGATGCCGCCCGGGCTTCCGGAATGACGATAGGAGCCTGGATTGATCAGGCGATCCTCAGTGCGAAAAGCGGTGAACTGCCGATAGTCGCGCCGGGGAATGTAACCGGGCACACTCCTGCAGCGGCACCAACGAATACCCGTGCCATGGCCGAACCGGAACTGCCGATGTCTCAGGCTCCGGCAGAACGCCCCGGTGAGGCCCCACCAAATTACGCCACGCCCGAAGTTACCCCGCCCGACGTCACCGCCCCGGGTCAGGAAGTTCCAGCGCCAGCTATAAAATCAAATCCGCAGACTGTAACCGACACCGATTCAGCAAGCACCACAGCCGAACAAGATTCAAACATCGGGGAATCAATTTCGGGGGAATCAATTTCGGGGGAATCAATTTCCGGGGGAAACACCTTCCGGGGAATCGCCGTCTCGGGATTTTTCCGCAGAACCGCGACCGCTGGCGCCGCCGCCCGCGCGACCATCCGTTCTGCGCTACGCAGTCCTCGGCCTCCTCTTCGCTGCAATCCTTGGCGGCGGAGGCTGGCTGTTTGTCGAATTATCCTCACCGGACCAAACGCCGGCGCCACAGAAAATTGCCGATGCCGCACCAGCCATCGAGGCGCCACCCCCACCGCCTGCAACGTCATCAACCACGACACCGTTATCACAGGCACCTGACGGACTGCCCGCGGACCTGCCTGACCAGACCCGGAAAATAATCGTAGAGGCCCGGGCGGGAAATCCCGAAGCGCAGTACGACCTCGGCATGTTGCATCTGTCGGACCAGCTTGGGCAGAAATCACCCGAGGAAGCCGCCAAATGGTTCGGGCGCGCCGCCGAGCAGGGCGTCGCCAGTGCCCAGTTCAATCTTGGGGTTCTGTATAAGCGCGGCGAAGGGGTCGCCCAAGACGACAAGCAGGCTTTCTTCTGGTTCCAGGTCGCCGCAGAACAAAACTTCCCTCAGGCACAGCACAACCTCGCCACGGCATATGCCGAAGGCAAAGGTATAGCGACGAGTTATCCGAAAGCAGCAGCCTGGTTCGAGAAATCTGCTGAAGCGGGGCTGAGCCAGTCACAATTCAGTCTGGGGGCGCTGCACGAACGCGGCCTGATCACGGGTCAACCCAATCCGGCAGAAGCGCGCCGTTGGTACGAACGCGCGCTGGCGCAGGGAGACACCCGCGCCTCCGAACGCCTGGCGGCATTGGACGCAATGGCGCCACCCGCCGCAGTTGCCCCTATGAAACCACCCCCTGCGATTCCAAAGATAGCAACGATCGGCCGCACGGAGATTCGGCAGATTCAGGCACTGCTGAACCGCATGAATTTCAATCCGGGCCCAGCCGACGGCCAGATGGGCAAACGCACCGCAGATGCCATCCGGCTTTATCAGAAATTCGCCGGCATGGAAGAAGACGGCGTCCCCAGCCAGGAGCTTCTCGAAGATCTCCGCGCCGTGGCAGGATCGATGTCAAAGGACGGCTGAGAACCAGCCGCGCGATGGTCTAGGCCGGAACGATCATCGGCACCTTGTCGCGGAACGTTGTTGCAACACACCACCAGTCCGGATGTGCCGCCTTTATCGCGGACGAGGCGTGATCAGCCGACGCAATATCCGGATAAAGCCCGAAGCAGGTGCCGCCACTGCCCGACACACGCGCCAATGCGCAATGCCTGGTTTCCGACAGTACAGCCAAAACCTCTCCGATAACCGGAGACACGGACATGGCCGGGTCGGACAGGTCGTTTTTGCGGCCTGTCAGCGCTTCGATGAAGGCATCAAACGTCGGCGGCGTCTGCCAGTCACCATTATCGGTAAACGATGCCGTTCGAACGGCAAAAACCTCGGGCGTAGATACACCTTCTCCGCCATTGACGAGCACCACGCCACAGGGCGGCGGTGCCATCGCATCCCGAAGGGTCTCTCCGACCCCCGTCATCATCGCAGGCCTCCCATTCAGACAGACCGGCACGTCAGCACCGATTGAGAGCCCAATGCCGGCCAGCCGGGAAAAGGCCGGATCAATACTCCAAAGGACAGACAAGGCGCGCAACGCTGCCGCTGCATCTGCTGATCCACCACCGATCCCCGAAGACACCGGCAGGTTTTTTTCGAGCACGATATGCGCCCCGGTTTTTATCTCGCCCGCGTGCTGCAGTGCAGAGGCGGCACGCAGCACCAAGTTGCCCGGGCCGCCATCGGGAAGCCCCGCTGCAAAAGGACCCGTGACGGCAAGGGAAAGATCTTCAGACGCCTCAACAACCAGACGATCTCCGGTTTCAGCGAAGACGACCAGGCTCTCAAGCAGATGGTATCCGTCATCCCGACGCCCCGTCACATGGAGGAACAGATTTATTTTTGCAGGCGCTGCCAGCGAAAATCGCGCTGCAGCGGACAGAACGGAACCCCGATTATCGGCCACGCGGGGCTCAGCTATCCTTATCGGCAGATTTGGCATCACCAAGTCCGCGCAGAATTTTTTCTTCAATCGCCGGTATCTGATCCTCTTTAGGCTTGAGCGTTAGCGCCCGCCGCCACTGGAACCGGGCCTCGTTTTGCCGCCCGGCCCGCCAATAAGCATCACCGAGATGATCATTGATCGTCGGATCCTGCGAGCGCAATTCAACCGCTCTTTCGAGCTGCTCGACCGCGCCTTTGAAATCTCCAAGCCGGTAAAGCACCCAGCCAAGGCTGTCGACGATATAGCCGTCATTCGGACGGAGCTCGACGGCACGCTCGATCATCTTGCGTGCCCGATCCAGGTTGATACCCTGATCAACCCATGAGTAGCCGAGATAATTGAGAACGTAGGGCTGCTCCGGGTTAAGCTCGAGCGCGCGCTCGAAATCCAATTCAGCCCGCCTCCACTGACGCGCCCTTTCGAGCGAGATGCCCCGGGAATACAGGATCGTCCAATGACGCTTCTCAATATCTCCCAGCAGCGAAACCGCCCGGTCATAAGCGTCAATCGATTCCTCGAAACGTTTATCTGACCGCAACAGATCACCCAGGCTGACCAGCGGACCGGGCCGAGTCGGATCCTCCTTGGTCAGGACACGCAGCAGTTCAATCGCTTCGTCATCACGTTCCAGTGCCTCGAGATTACCGGCGATGCGCAACCGCGCCGCCCAGTGAAGCGGAGATGTCTGCTTAACCGACTGATAAGTTTCGATCGCATCTGCGTTTCGATTCATCGATTCAAGGATTCCGGCAACCAGCATCTGTGCCAGATCGAAATCAGGTTTGAGATAAATCGACAATCGACCGTAAATCAGCGCGAGCTGCGCCGAGTTCTGGCGGGTCATCGTGCTTGCAATATTAAACAATGCCTCGGAAACGCCTTCGGCAGGGTTCGCCGCGAGAAAAGCTGGTTTCTCTCCGCTGGCAAGACGCTTCATCGCCGGAGTCAGGACGACTGAATCCGGGTTTTCCTTGATGTATGCCGCATAGAGAGCTCTGGCCTTATCCGCTTCACCCAAGCGTTCCAGGTGACGCCCAAGGCCCTGAACCACCCGAAGGGTCGCCCGGGTCGCGTTCTCACCGGCGGACTTGTAATGCCCCTCCGCCACCTTTGGCAATCCAGCCACGTCGGAGATAAGGGCAGCGTGAAGTTCATACAAAACACGGAGGCCCGACTGCTTTTTCAAGGGCTCCAGTGCCGTTTTCGCATCCTCGCCACGGCCCTGACCAACCAGAACCCAAGCCTGAAGAAGCGGCTTCATGAAACCACTGAAGCCCCGATTGGGGAAGGTCTTCAAAGCAGCGTCGGCCGCCGTCAGGTCTCCCTGCTTGATCGCCTCGACGACCAGCACGAGCTTCGCTATCGGCGCGCTTTTCTCCGTCGCAGCAATTTTTTGTGCCATTTCAGCCGACGACGCGATATCGCCGTCAGCCAACTTGGTCAGAAATGTCCGGCGCAGAAGACGCGTATCCTCGGGACTGTCCTGCAGCGCCTTTTCGAGCAGGCGTGATGCGCTGGAAAAATCCCGCTCTTTCTGCGCGTGACGCCCGGCGAGATAATTGCCCGCCCCGGAATCGCCGACATCCATTTTGTCCACCTGGGCCGCACCCGTCGAATTGAGCACGGGCGGATCGCCTTCCGGCGTGCAGGCACCCAGCAAGGCACATGCAGAAAGTGTCAGCGTAATCGTCTTAAGGGACCTGCCGCGCATGGTGCGCCCGCTCCGTTCAATAATCTGGGTTAATCGTCGTTAACTAATCGTCTCAAGCCAGTATCCAAATCAGGCACGGCACAGGCACCTTCCGGCAAATCCATGAAAAAGTCATGTACCTGCCTTTAATCGCCTTTTCCACGCCCTGCGTCTATTCAATATAGGGCGTCCCCGCCCACAGTTAAATGTCCGATGACGACGATGTGAGGCGGAATTCGGGCCGAGCCAGAATTCAGGGTGTGGCGGCCCCGGGCAAAAAGCCCCAGCGCGGCCCAGCCCTACATGTTCGGATAGTTGGGTCCGCCAGCGCCTTCAGGAACAACCCAGTTTATATTCTGGGTCGGGTCCTTGATATCGCAGGTTTTGCAGTGAACGCAATTCTGCGCGTTGATCTGCAATTGCGGGTTGGACCCGTCGTCTTCCGAGACGATCTCATACACCCCTGCAGGACAGTAGCGCTGCTCCGGCGAATCGTATTCCGCCAGATTGACCGAGATCGGCACTGTCTCATCCTTCAGGGTCAGGTGTGCCGGCTGATTTTCTTCATGATTGGTGTTGGAAATAAACACCGAGGACAGCTTGTCGAACGACACTTCACCGTCCGGAGCGGGATAATCGATCTTCGATGCATCGGCCGCTTTTTTCAGGGTCGTGTGATCTGCGTGGTGCTTGAACGTCCATGGCGCACGGCCCCGGAAAAGATAGGTATCGATCGCCGAATAGAGCAGGCCGGCCCACATGCCCCATTTGAAAGAGGGCCGGATATTCCGAACGCGGTAGAGCTCATCCCAGATCCAGCTCGCCTTGATGGCGGTTTCATATGCCGAGGTATCGGTGGCTTCCCCATCGCCGGTCACAACGTCAAAAACGGTCTCTGCGGCCAGCATGCCGGATTTCATCGCCGTGTGACTGCCCTTGATCTTCGGCACGTTCAATAATCCGGCCGTACAACCGATTAGCAATCCACCCGGGAAAGTAAGCTTGGGGATAGACTGGAAACCGCCCTCGTTGATGGCGCGCGCGCCATAAGCGATACGACGGCCGCCCTCGAAGGTGGGTCGAATTTTCGGATGCGTCTTGAACCGCTGGAATTCGTCGAACGGACTGAGATACGGGTTCGTGTAATCGAGGCCGATCACAAAGCCGACAGCCACCTGGTTGTCCTCGAGATGATACAGGAACGATCCGCCATAAGTGCCGCTATCCATCGGCCAGCCGATCGTATGGGTCACATGGCCCGGCTTGTGGTTCTCTGGTTTTACTTCCCAAAGTTCCTTGATGCCTATGCCGTAGGTCTGGTCGCCGGCTTCATCGCGCAGATCGAATTTCTCGAACAGCGTCTTGGTCAGCGACCCGCGGCACCCTTCCGCGAAGATGGTCTGTTTGGCGTGCAGTTCGAACCCGGGCTGATAATTACCCGTCTGTTCGCCGTCCTTGCCGATACCCATGTCACCGGTCGCGACGCCACGGACCTGGCCGTCTTCATCGTAAAGTACTTCCGCGGCGGCAAACCCTGGATAAATTTCGACGCCCATCGCCTCGGCCTGTTCGGCCAGCCAGCGGCACACATTGCCGAGGCTGACGATGTAATTGCCGTGATTGTTCATCTGCGGCGGCGTCGGCAATTTCATCGCGCCCGACTTACCGAGCAGCAGGAACTGATCGCTTTCCACCGGTGTGTTGAGCGGCGCACCCCGTTCCTGCCAGTCGGGGAACAGCTCGGCGAGCGCGCGCGGTTCCAGAACCGCACCGGACAGGATATGTGCGCCGACCTCGGAGCCTTTTTCGATGACACAGACAGAAATTTCGCGGCCTTTTTCCTCGGCCAGCTGACGCAGGCGGATTGCCGCCGCCAGCCCCGAAGGCCCGGCGCCGACGATCACCACGTCGAATTCCATCGATTCACGTTCTACCGCTTCAGCCATGTCGTCGCTCCGTAAAGGTGTCGTAAGACCTTGCTGCGTCACTTAATTCGTACATCCTGTGTATAACATGCGGAAACGGATTATCCAGCGCGCGGGAAATGATTTAGGCTACGGACATGGAGAATGTTGCGGAAAAAAAAGCTCTGTTGGACTGGTACCTCGCTGCCGGCGTGGACGAAACGATCGCCGATGCACCGGTCGATCGGTTCGCGTCAGCGGCGTTGGCCGCCGAGACATCGGCGGCGTCTCCGGCGGCCAATGCCGGAGTTGTCCGCGAAGCACAGACGAATTTCACGCCCCCCGTCGGCACCCAGCCCCCGATGCCTCGTTCCCCGCAAAAACCGCCCCAGAAACCCCCGCAACTGCAGTCACGGGATGCCGCGGTTCAGGCCGCCCTGGAAGTTGCAACTGGCTGTTCAACGATCGACGCGTTGCGCACCGCATTTGAGGCATTCGATGGTTGTCCGCTGAAAGAGACGGCGATGAGCTTCGTATTTGCCGACGGCACTCCGGAAGCGCGCCTGATGATCATCGGCGAAGCCCCGGGTGCCGAAGAAGACCGCCAGGGCCTGCCGTTTGTCGGCCCGGCAGGACAGCTTCTGGACAAGATGCTGGCGGCCATCCAGCTCGATCGGACACAGGTTTACATCACAAATATCCTGCCCTGGCGTCCACCCGGCAACCGTAATCCGACCGATGCGGAAATCGCCGCCTGCCTGCCGTTTCTCGAACGGCATATTGCACTGGCCAAGCCGGAAATCCTGCTATTCGTCGGCGGCACCGCGGCCAAAACCCTGCTGCGCCGGACCGAGGGGATCATGCGGTTACGGGGCAAGTGGATGAACTATGAGCCGGCATCCGGCGAGCCCGTTCCCGCACGGGCCCTGCTACACCCGGCCTATCTGCTGCGTCAGCCCGCACAGAAACGCGAAACCTGGAACGACCTGCTCGACATCCGGGCACGGCTGGATGCAGCAGCGGAGAACGATACCGCCCCCCAATAGCCCCGATTCGCCGTGGCCTTTATTGCCGCCGGTCCTTTGCTCGTTTAAAACCGGTAATTGAAAATTAACCAAAATCGATTGTAAACAGAGGTTATGCGCGGGATTTTATCGTCGAATCAAAGACTTGCCCGGATAGCCCCTCGGATATTCCTGTGCGGCACCATCACCCTATGCATTGCAATCGGGCTGGTTGCCGGGCGCACGGTTGCGCAGGCGGCGGAAACGGCATCCCTGCCCGCCAACGCGCAGAACACAGCTACCCCCCTGCCCGATATCCTGTCGAAAGCCGACCGCGCCCGGTACAAAAAAATCTTCGATATCCAGGAACGTGGTGACTGGCGCAGAGCCGACCGTCTTATAAAGAAGCTGGATAACAAGGTCCTGTTGGGCCACGTACAGGCGCAACGCTATCTTCACCCGACCAAATACCGGTCACGCTATATTGAACTTTCCCGCTGGATGAAATCCTACGCGGATCATCCCGATGCACGCCGCATCTACAAGCTTGCCCTGTCCCGCAAACCGCGGAACTACCGTACGCCCAAACGGCCCAGCCGAAAATTCTATCCGTCCTATGCGCCGACGACGATTATCGAGCACAGCGGCTACCGGCCTGCCGGAAAATCCGCCCGGTCCATTGTCCGGCAAGTGCGACGGATGACCCACTGGCGGCAATTGTCTCAGGCGACGCGCTACATCAACAAGAAATCCAATGCCCGCAGGCTTGGCGCGACCGGATATGACCTTGCCCGCACGCATGTCGCATCGGGCTGGTTTTTCCATGGCAATGGCAAGCGGGCCTATGACATGGCCCGGCCGGCTGCCAAACGATCTGGTCACCGTATTCCCTATGCGCACTGGATCGCAGGCCTGTCTGCATACCGGCTCGGCAAATTCGTAGAAGCCGCCGGCCACTTCGAATTCGTCGCACAGTCCGACAAGGTTACCGGCTTCGATCACGCAGCGGCGGCCTTCTGGGCGGCCCGGTCGAACATGACCGGCCAGCGCCCCGAACGTGTAAACCGCTGGCTCGAAATGGCGGCGGCACAGCCACGCACTTTCTACGGAATCATCGCCCGGCGGTGGCTGGGCGAAAAATCACCATTCGACTGGGAACCGCCCGCCCTTTCAGCGGACAGGCTGGAACGGATCCTCTCGCAAAAGTCCGGGCGCCGCGCGCTCGCCCTGCTCGAAGCAGACCAGAATGTCCGTGCGGGTCGCGAACTGCGCTTTATGTCCGGTGGCAACGACCGGGAAATGACCAAGGCGCTGATCGCGATGGCCGACAAGCTGTCATTGCCGATGGTGTCTTTCCGTGCAGGCGCCGCCCTTATCGGCGCTGGAGAACCCCTGCCGGCCAGCGCGCTTTACCCCTTGCCGCAATGGAAACCGCCGGAAGGCTTCCGGGTCGACCGGGCGCTGATCTTTGCCTTCATGCGCCAGGAATCGGCATTCAACGTGCGCGCCCGCAGTTCGGTCGGCGCGCGCGGCCTGATGCAGCTGATGCCGGCGACAGCGGGCTTCATTGCGCAGAAGCGCTTTCGCGGCAAAAAACGCGACCTGCTCTACGACCCAGCGCTCAACATTTCGCTGGGCCAGAAATACATTCTGCATCTGCTCGAAAACAACCATATAGACGGCGACCTGCTCCTGCTGGCAGCCGCCTATAACGGCGGGCCCGGCAACCTCAGAAAATGGCAGCGCCGCGCGCGCAAGGGCGCGTATACGGATGCCCTGATGTTCATCGAAAGCATTCCGGCGCGCGAAACCCGGATCTTTATCGAACGCGTTCTGTCGAACCTGTGGATGTACCGCGAACGCCTCGGAGAACCGGCCCCGTCGCTTGATGCCCTTGCCGCGGGCGAACGACCGGTCTACATCGCTGTAGAAGGTTCAAACGGTTCGGTGGCTGAAGATGTTCGGAATTAACGAAGAAATCCCTTTCGTCGCAATCAATATCGCTGTGATGACGGTGTCAGACACGCGGACGGAAGCCGATGACAGGTCCGGCGACACGCTGGCCGCACGCATCACGGATGCCGGTCACACGGTTGCGGAACGCGCCATCGTCAAGGATGACCAGGCCACCATCGTCGCCCAGCTGCGCGAATGGATCGCCCACCCTGAAATCGACGCCGTGATTTCCACCGGCGGCACAGGTGTTACCGGCCGCGACGTGACGCCCGAAGCATTTCACGCCGTGTATGAAAAGGAAGTCGCCGGGTTCGGCGAGCTGTTCCGCATGCTGTCCTATCAGAAGATCGGCACATCAACGATCCAGTCACGCGCCACCGCGGGCGTTGCCGGCGGCACCTACCTGTTCGCGCTGCCCGGCTCGACCGGGGCGGTCAAAGATGCGTGGGACGATATCCTGCTCTACCAGCTCGATATCCGGCACAAGCCCTGCAATTTCGTCGAACTGATCCCACGCCTGCAGGAGCATCTCGCGGCGGATTGATCAGCGACCGTTACGCCAGTCCCGGTAAGCCGCACCGTCATCGATATCCGCCAGCGGTTCCAGCATCGCTACCCGCACGCCCGACCGCACATTTTCCAGCGTATCCACCAAGGCATGTTCCGTCGACCAGCGCACATCGTTGAACAGGTTGCCAACGCGCGCGCCCTGAGCCGCGCCGACCAGCCAATAGCCGCCATCGTCCGACGGACCGAAAACCAGCTCGTTCCGCCGCAGCTTGTCAAACGCCGCAGCAACATGCCTGCGGTTTATATCGGGAATATCGCTGCCTACGATCAGCGCCGGGTGCGGGCCGAACTGTGCGAGACAGTTTGCCATCCGCTGGCCCAGATCACCCTCGCCCTGCGGCAGCCGCCAGACGCCGGGCGGATACAGCCGGTCGCGGTCCAGCGTGTCGTCCGGCGTGATAGCGATCCATGTTGCCCAGCCGCCCCCGGCGGACAGGCGCCGTGCAACCGTGTTCAGGGTAGATTTGTAAAACCGGAGCGTTTCGACCGGCCCGATATCGGCGGCAAGACGGGTTTTAACCCGGCCCAATTGCGGGCGGCGGGCGAAGATAACGACATGTTTCATCGGTAAAGACGTACCAGAATTCGGGGCGGCACCCCGAGAAAATAAAACCCAAGACAGCAGATATTCCGGATGGGCCGCCCCCACCACCCGCCGCGCCGGTAGCGTTCAGCCGACGTCACCGCACGGCTGGCGAGTATCTCAAGATTTGCCCGGCCAATACGGCGGACAATATCGACATCCTCCATTAACGGGATAGGGCTGAACCCGCCGAGCCGCCCGTAATGATCGCGTGATATCAACAATCCCTGGTCGCCATAGGGCAGGCCAAGCCGCCGCGTCCGCCAGGCCACGAGGCGTTCCATCCGCCGGGCCTGCGGCGACGGGTCATCCAGCGCAAAGGTGAACACGGCCGCGCGGTCTGCATTTTCCGGAGCTGCCGCAAAGATGCTTGCAGTGGCGAACCAGTCTTCCGGCAGCACGGTATCGGCATGAAGAAACAGCAGCCAGTCACCGGTTGCGGCCGCAGCGCCTGTGCCCAATTGCTGACCACGACCTTTTTCGGACGACACCATGCGCGCACCTGCCGCCGAGGCGATTGCGCAGGTGTCATCCGTCGATCCGCCATCCGAAATGATGACGTCGCCGGTCCCGCCACCGATAGATTTCAGCGTTGCGGCCAGTTGCGCGGCGGCGTTCAGGGTCGGGATGACGACGGATATGCTGGGCGAATGCTGCATTTGAATACGTTCATAGCATGCGCCGTGCTCTATTTCCCGGCTCGGCACAAAAGTTCTTGTTTTGTTCTAGTTTCAGCGTCACTCTCCGCGCCCCATGGATACAGAATTACCCGACATTCCCCGCAAGGGACGCGGCGCCGTCAGTAACCAGACCGGCCGGTTCGAAGGCTATGACGCCGTCGCCATCGACGATGGCTGGAACCTGCCGCCGGATGAAGACCTGCCGCCGCTGCGCACAACCGTGACCGCCGATACGACGCGCACGATCATCACCCGCAATACGTCGCCCGATGTGTCGTTCGACCGGTCGTTCAATCCCTATCGTGGGTGCGAGCATGGCTGCGTGTACTGCTTTGCCCGACCGAGCCATGCGTTTCTCGGCCTATCGCCGGGGCTCGATTTCGAAAGCCGGCTTTTCTACAAGCCCGATGCCGCCGCATTGCTGGAAAACGAACTGCGAAAGAAATCCTATAAATGCGATGTCATGGCGATGGGCACCAATACCGACCCCTATCAGCCGATCGAGCGCGACCACAAATTGACCCGCCAGATACTCGAAGTGCTGGCCGCCCATAACCACCCGGTCGGCATCGTCACCAAGTCGAGCCTGGTGGCCCGCGACATCGATATTCTCGCGCCGATGGCGGAAAAGAAACTGGCCCAGGTCTGCCTGTCGGTCACCACGCTGGACCGAGACCTTTCGCGCAGGATGGAACCGCGCGCGCCGACCCCGCAACGCCGGCTCGACACCATCCGCGCGCTGACCGATGCGGGTATTCCCTGCGGCGTGATGGCAGCCCCGATGATCCCGGTACTGACCGACCCGGAACTCGAATCGATCCTGGAGGCCGCAAAAGAAGCGGGAGCCCATATGGCGGGCTACGTGCTTCTGCGCCTGCCCCTGGAAATAAAGGACCTGTTCCGCGAATGGCTCAACGCCCATGCGCCGCTGAAAGCCGATCACGTGATGAGCGCGGTAAAGGCGGCCGGCGGTGGCCAGATTTACGACCCGACCTACGGCGTGCGCCAGCGCGGCACCGGCGTTTATGCCGACCTGCTGCTCCAACGGTTCGAGAAGGCCTGCAGGCGGCTCGGCCTGAACGAGCGCGGCTACCGTCTCGACCGCACACTGTTCAGGCCGCCGCCGCGGGCGGGCGATCAGATGGGATTGTTCGAGTAACCCTTCCGCGACCAAAATTCGGAGAGATTCGCCCCCCTCCCCACCCGCTGCGTGATAAGTTCAACGGGTAATGGATGCGCACGTAAATCTTACCGGTATGGCCGTCGTCGGGCTGTCGGCACTGCTCTGCGGCATGCTGATGGCGCGGCTGCGCCAACCGGCGCTGGTCGGCTATATCATCGCCGGTGTCCTGCTGGGACCGAGTGCGTTTGGCGTCGTCGAAGACCGCGACCAGATCGGCGGGCTTGCCGAACTTGGCGTGCTGCTACTGCTGTTCCTGATCGGCACGGAACTCAGCGTGCGGTTTTTCATGGTGACCTGGAAAATGGCACTGGGCGCGGTGGCATTGCAGGTTGCAGGCAGTCTGGGGGCGATTTTCCTGTGTTCGGTATTCCTCGGATTTACAGCGGCGGAATCGGTGCTTCTCGGCTTCGTCATCGCCCTGTCGAGCACAGCGGTCGCGATCAAGATACTCGAGGAAATCGGCCAGCTGCGCACCCGCACGGGGCGCATTGCCGTTGCCATCCTGATCGGCCAGGACCTCGCCTTCCTGCCGATGCTGCTGATCGTCGAGAATATCGGCGGCGGCACGCTGGGCTTCTGGGCGCTGGTACAGATCATCGGGTCTGTTCTGGTCCTGGTCCTACTGGTGCGGAAACTGAACCAGCGTCGGGTAAACCTTCCCTTTGCGCGCATCGTGATGGGCAATATCGACCTGTCGCCGCTGACCGGGCTGGTCTACTGCTTCGGCTTCGGTGCGGTGTTCGGGCTGTTCGGCCTGTCACCTGCCTATGGCGCATTCCTCGCCGGGCTGGTCATCGGGCGGTCAAACCAGCGCGAACAGATAGTTCATGCCGTCCGCCCGGTACAGAGCGTGCTGGTAATGGTCTTTTTCCTGTCGGTCGGCCTGCTGATTGATCTGAGGTTTATCGCCGAGAATCTCGGCACCGTGCTGGTGCTGCTGCTGGTCGTGACCCTGTTCAAGACGGCGATGAATATCGGCATCATGCGGCTGATGGGCGAAAGCTGGCAGCGTGCATCGCTGCAGGGGCTGACCCTGTCGCAGCTCGGTGAATTTTCCTTCCTGCTGGCGGCAACGGGCCTGTCGGCTGGCGCCATCGGACAGGAACAGTCCCGCCTTGTGATCGCGGTGACGGTCCTCAGTCTCGCCATCAGTCCGCTCTGGCTGACGACGGCACGCCGCGTGCATGGCCTTGCAAGCCGGCAGATCGGCAGCCTGCGCGAACTGGTCGACGCGGCTTATGGAGACGAGGTACAGGTCGTCCGCCGCGGGTCCCGCCGGTTCGCCATCGTGACACAGGTCGTTACCCGGCAGGCCTGGGACAGGGCAGCGACACGCTTTCCCCGGCTGGCCCGCATCAAGAAACCGCATCGGGCAACACCGCCGCCCTCTTCCGATCCTTCCCCGTCACAAACCCCGGCCAACACCCCGGCCAACTCCTCGGCTGATACTCGGGCCGACGTGCCCGCCGACGCGCAGGAAGAGACCCTCACCCGCCTCGGTAACCAGGTGCGCGATGCGGCCAAGGACGACACGCCAGCCCAACCGCCCGCAGATAAGTCGCCCGCAGACAAACCGAAAGATGCCTGACTTCGCCATCGAACGGGATTGCGGCGGCCGCGTGGCGGGCATAGACGAGGCCGGTCGCGGTCCCTGGGCAGGCCCCGTCGTCGCCGCCGCGGTGATCCTGCCGGCAGACCTGCCGAACGGGCTTGCCGATGGCCTGGATGATTCAAAAAAATTATCCGCCGCGCGCCGTGAACACCTGTTCGACGCGCTGATATCCTGCGCCGGGATCGATTACGGCGTCGGCGCCGCCAGCGTTGCGGAGATCGAACGCGATAATATTCTCGCCGCCACCTACACGGCGATGCGCCGCGCCCTTCACGCGCTCGACACCGTACCCGACACTGCCCTGATCGACGGCAACCGCCTGCCGCCCGGCCTGCCCTGTCCCGGGCGCACCGTGATCAAAGGCGACAGCCTCAGCCTGTCCATCGCCGCCGCATCGATCTTTGCCAAGGTCACACGCGACCGGATCATGACGTCCCTGTCTGCGCGCTATCCCGGTTATCATTGGGAGCGCAATGCCGGATACGGCACAAAACAGCATCAGGAAGGCCTCAAAGCCCTCGGTGTGACCTGTCACCACCGCCGCACATATGCCCCCATAGCCAAGATGTTGAGTCCCGGCGAATCAGATAAACCATATGTTGCGTAAAATGCTGTAACCCATTGACTCCAAAAATAATTCTTGACGCAGAGTCCCACCGGACTCATGCTCTGCGGATAAATTTGCCCCCTAAAAACACACGGGGCTTTGGTGGGACACATCATGAAATTACCTTTGGACAGCGTCCTCGTCGGGGACACCGTGGCCGAGATGAACAAGCTGCCGGAATGCTCCGTCGACGTCATCTTTGCCGATCCGCCCTATAACCTGCAGCTCGCAGGAGACCTTCACCGGCCGAACAACACGAAGGTCGACGGCGTCGATAATGCGTGGGACCAGTTCGCCCGCGAAGGCGGCGACCCGCTCGACAGCTTTTCCGCCTATGACGCATTCACGCGCGAATGGCTCGCGGCAGCGCGGCGCATCCTGAAGGATGACGGCTCGATCTGGGTAATCGGCAGCTACCATAATATTTTCCGGGTCGGCACGGCGCTGCAGGACCAGGGATTCTGGGTACTGAATGATATCGTCTGGCGCAAAACCAACCCGATGCCCAACTTCCGCGGCACAAGGTTCACCAACGCGCATGAAACCATGATCTGGTGTTCGAAAAACAAGGATGCCAAGGGCGTCACGTTCAATTACGAAGCGATGAAAACCCTGAACGACGACGTTCAGATGCGCTCCGACTGGACGATCCCGCTCTGCACCGGTCCCGAACGCATCAAGAAGGACGGCAAAAAAGCACACCCGACGCAGAAACCGGAAGCCCTGCTCTACCGCGTGCTGCTTGCCTCGACCAAGCCGGGTGACGTCATCCTCGATCCGTTCCTCGGCTCCGGCACCACGGCCGCCGTCGCCAAGAAAATGGGGCGCCACTTCATCGGCATCGAACGCGATGAAACCTATGCCGAGGTTGCCCGCGAACGCATCGCCGCCGCCCAGCCGCCGGAAGATGAAACCGATTTCAATATCCAGTCCAAGCGGACGGAGCCCCGCGTACCCTTCGGCACGCTCGTCGAACGCGGTCTGATCGAACCCGGTCAGAAACTGTTCGACACGCGCAAGCGCTTCTTCGCCCGTGTCCGCGCCGACGGTACGCTGATCTCCGAGGGCCGCCGCGGCTCGATCCACAAGATCGGCGCCGAGATCCAGGGTGCCCCTGCCTGCAATGGCTGGACGTTCTGGCATTATGAAAAAGAAGGCCGCACTCAGCCGCTCGACCACCTGCGCCAGGTCGTCCGCGACGGGATGAAGGAAAGCGCTTAGGAAACCGAAAACGAGCAGCGAACACGAAACGCCGCTCGACTTTCGTACCTGACTGCCTCGCTGGACCGCCAAACTGGACTTTCCCGGAGGGAAAACTGTATGGAACTCGCCGAAATTTATAGCGATGCGGCGGGCGAAACACATATCCGCCGCACCGTGATCGATTTTGAGATGCGCGATTTCGCACCGCCGTCCCAGCCGCTCGGGGTATCGGCGGAAATGCCCTCCTCCGCGAGCCTCTTTCTCACCGCGCCACCCGGATGGGACGAGAATTTCCACCCGACGCCGCGGAAGCAGCTGGCAGTTCTGCTGAAAGGCAATGTCCGCATCAGTGTCTCCGACGGCGAATCTATCGCCCTTGAGCCCGGCGACACGTTCCTGCTGAATGACATGGCCAGCAAAGGCCACCTCACCCGGGTCCAGGGGGAACAGGATGCGGCTTTTCTGTTCATCGTCCTTGATCAGGACGGCTCTCAGGACTCCTGAACCGGAAAGCCGCGATAACAGCGGGCGTTCCATAATGGGCTGGTCACTGCAAAACGGCGTCCCATTCCGGAACACTTCCAGACCGACCGCTTGCGCCTTGCAAAGGCAATGCCGGCAAGGCCGAGACCGAACAAGGCGAAGGCGTCCGGTTCTGCAATCGTCACCGACACCTCCGACGGCGATCCACCCTGCGGGGTGATACGGTATTCCTCCCCGAGTTCCAGCTCGACGTGGCTGCCGTCTCCGCTGGCTGCAAACCATCTCCTGATGCTGCCGAAATCAACTGAATCGACAATGAACGTGAAGCCGCCGGATATATTACCGACCATGATGCCGTCAGTGTTGTCACGGTACCTGTAATCACCGACGAAGGCGTTGCTGCCGGGGGGTGTTTCAACCGCTTCGCCGGGATCGTCCGAGACAACCACGGCAGGGTCTGATTCACTGTCAACAATGCGGAAATTAAGGGCTGCGCGATTGGCAGGCGTGCGGGCGGGTGCGTCCTGTCCAAACAGAAAACCGATACCGAAAATACCCGGATCATCGAGGTCCTGATGCACCCAGACATTTGCAACATTCGGCCCCAACGGCACCCCTGTAGGGTGGCCGGACCAACTATAGAAGTCATAGTGATCGGCAGCACTTTCGGCGGTATCGATCGTTGTGATCGTAGAGATCGGCGTGATCAGGCTCGCCCCGTCACCGGAGGTCTTGAAAACATCCAGGACAATCGCCTTTGCGGCTGCCGGTGGCAGAGCGAAGAACAATGCCAGGAGCACGGCTTTCACAAAGCTCCCCGGTTTCGACTGACTACTCATACTCAACTCCTGCAACGCCACGACAATTTCGTGCGATCTGGTCAATGCAAGAACTGTGCCAGTCCATCTGCGCCCGGCAGGCCGGTTACCTGCGCAAGGTCGAGTGCGACGACATGAACGAAAACGGCGGCCCCGGTCACCAGACCGGGGCCGCCGCAAATCAATCGGCATACAGCTCGCTGAGAGACGCTATGCCGCGCGAACCTCGCCCAGGAACGTATCGATTTCAGCACGCAGGGCCTCACCCTGATCGACGAGATGACTTGCGGCGGCGAGCATCTCGAAGGACGCCACCTTGCTCTCGTCAGCCGCCTGGGTGACCAGACCAATATTGCTGGAAACCTCCTGATTGCCGGCCGCAGCCTGCTGAACGTTGCTGGCAATCTCTCTGGTGGCAGACCCTTGTTCTTCAACCGCAGCCGCGACCGCGGTTGAAATTTCCCCTACTTCCTTGATCGTCGCGCCGATGCCCTGAATAGCGGTGACGGCATCCTCCGTTGCACCCTGAATCGCACCGACCTGCTCACCGATTTCCTCGGTTGCGCGCGCGGTCTGATCAGCAAGCGATTTGACCTCGGTCGCGACGACGGCAAAGCCTTTGCCCGCATCGCCGGCGCGCGTCGCCTCGATCGTGGCATCGAGCGCCAGCAGGTTTGTCTGGCTCGCAATGTCATTGATAAGACTGACCACATCGCCGATTTTCTGCGCCGCTTCCGCCAGACCTTCGACCTTTTCATTCGTCAGCGTGGCTTCTGCGATCGCTTTTTGCGAGATTTCGTTACTGTTGGTCACCTGCCGGCTGATTTCCTGGATCGAGGCTGACAGCTCCTCGGTGGCGCCTGCGACCGTCTGAACGTTGGACGTTGCTTCCTCAGACGCCGCCGCGACGGCAGAGGATTGCTGGCTGGTCGCATCGGCAGTGCTCGACATGCTTTTCGCGGAACTCTGCGTCTGGCTTGCCGTCGACGCCACGGCATCCAGCGTGGTGGACACGGCTTGCTCGAAATTCGCGATCAGTTTCTCGATACGATCGACCCGCTTCTGGCGCTCGGCGGCTTCTGTTTCGCGACGCTCGATTTCTTCCCGCTCCGCAGCAGCCGTCTGCGCTTCACGCTCACGCTCCTGATCCAGCGCCTGCTTGTCTGCTGCTGCCTGTTCTGACTGCAACCGGTCGTTTTCGATCATGCTGTCCTTGAAGACCTGGACTGCCACCGCCATTGCACCGATTTCATCCTTGCGGTCGGTATTTGTGACCTCGATCGTCTTGTCGCCCTTCGCGAGCCTGCCCATGACAGCCGTCATCTGGCCAATCGGGTTGGCAATACCATTCCCGATCAACCAGGCCAGCGCGAGACCGACCAGCAAGCCGAGCGTGAGGCAGATAGCCACTGCCGAATAGGTAAAGCTGACAGCTTCGGCACTGTTTGCACGACGGGTAACCAGAAGGCCCTGCTCCTCGGCCGCGAAATCAGCCATTAACTGGCGGAATTTATCGAAATACTGCTTGCCCCGCGCTTCGCCGATCAGGCGCGCCATATCATCCATGGTTTTGGCGTCACCAATCTGGCGGCGCAAAGCGATGGTGGGTTCGGTGACATTCTTAACCCAGTCACTGATATTCTGTTCCGTTTCGGTCAGCAGCTGAACCTGTTGAGGGTTATCGCTGACGGTCTGACGCAGTTTCCCGATGAGGCTCGCGAATTTGACCTTCCCGCCTTTGTAAGGCTCAAGGAAATCTTCCTTGCCGGCCAACAGGTATCCCCGCATGCCGGTTTCCATATCCACAGCCGCCGCAAGGATCGCGTTGGCTTCGCCGATAACTTTATATGTATGAGTGACCCAACGCTCGTTGTCGCCCATGCGCCTGATCAGATTACTGTCGCCGGCACCGCCAGCGCTGAGTTGATCGAAAGCTGCCTTGAAATCAGCGCGACGCTTGTCCAGCAACACCTGTTCGCGGCCGATGAAGGTCGCAATCTGGCCGCGGAACTTGTCAAAATACTGTTTGCCGCGTGCTTCGCCGACAAGACCCGCCATGTCATTCATCGTTTTGGCATCGCCAATCTGGCGCCGCATTTCAATGGTCGTATCGGCAATCTGCGACTGCCATTCCTTCAGCGTCTTTTCTGCCTCGCCCAGCCGCGCGACCTGCTTGGGATTATCGCTGACGGTGTCTTTCAGTCCTGCAATATCTTCAAATGCCTTCTTGCCACCTGCGGTATATGGCGCAAGGAAATCTTCCTTACCCGCCAGCAGGTATCCGCGCATCCCGGTTTCCATATCCACAGCCGACCCAACGATAGCCGCCGCCTTCCCCAGAACCCGATTGGTGTGATCGACCCATTTGTTGTTGTCGACGACCGACATCGTCGTGGATACGCTGACAGCCCCCAGGATCAACAACATCGCCAACGGCGTACATATCCCGATTAAAATCTTGGGCTTCGTCCTGAGATCTGCAAGCCGAGCACGCAAATTCGGAGGGAAAGAAGTCGGACGCTCACTGATAATTTTGTTCATTTTCTGCCAAATTGGAATAAAACCGGAATAAATTGAAACTGTCCGACAAAAGTATTCGAACACTTAATTTTATAGATTTTCTTTATATTTAATCGGCAAGAAAAATATTTACACTAATAACGGGAACACCCTGAATAGATTAAAATCTATCCGTGCTTAAAACTGAACAACGTTGAAAGGGGCGCCGGATACAAGCTTCCAAAGCCGGTCGACTCAAGCAGGCAAGCTCGAAAACAACCGTTTACGGCTAAATAACAGACATATCTGAGCCGAATATGACGAACCGTCGGCAATCCTACGCCAGGGGCTCAAACCCCATGCCAAGCCGCACCACCTTTTTCATTACAGTGGGCAGCGCATAATCGCCAAACCCGCCGGGGACGCACCACACGCCCTCAAGGCCGTTAGTGTCTTCCACCCTCGCCGCCAGCACCGTCAGTTCAAGATGAAAATGAGTGAACGTGTGGCGCACCATCCCCTTCAATTCATGCCAATCCACC
>Ga0181601_10001405_pt1 | contig 20542 bp, 25 predicted proteins | sample 041ome_8_FD_133020 | JGI IMG/M metagenome (GOLD analysis project Ga0181601, IMG submission 133020) | Coastal salt marsh microbial communities from the Groves Creek Marsh, Skidaway Island, Georgia - 041407BS metaG (megahit assembly) | ecosystem: Environmental > Aquatic > Marine > Intertidal zone...
CCAAACGCACCAAAGGTATGTCGCGCGGCACCGTGCTATCAGCCATCATATGATCAACACCTTGGCCTTGCATGATAATACCACGCAAATTTGGCATCGCCGCCAGCCGTCCTGAAGGTGGTGCCCAGACCAGTGCAATGTCGGCATCGCGCCCGGCATCTGTCATCAAATCGACAAATTCAAAAGCGCTAAGATGTTGTGATAGGCGGCGCTGCCAGCTGTCCCAATTATCACCTGCACTGTAAAAAGCGATGCGAATCATGAACCCCTCATTTACCTGAAGGCGCCGTCGAATTAGCAATCTCGGCAAGCGCCGCTGCGTGCAGACTGGCTGTTGCGGCGGCCAGAATGCTGGAAGAATGCCCAAGCATTATAGGCTTGCCAGCGGTATCTGTAACCACAGCGCCAGCCGCCTGCATCACCGCAACCACCGCCATCATATCATGCGGCGCCAGACTATCTTCCATAACAAGGTCAATATGACCGGCCGCCAACAGCGCATAATTATGACAATCACCACCATAATTGGTGATAGCGGCCTTGGCTGCAAGCCGGTTGAACCCCACCAAGCCGGCCGGCGATAATGCTGCCGGTGAGGTTGTCGCGATACGCGCAGCGTCAAGACTTTGGCAAGCAGATGGCTTTACCGGCAGACCATTAAACTGACAATGCGGCAGGCTGTCCGGCGCGCAATAACCACTATAGGTTTCGTCCAGAACCGGCATGTCGATCAGCCCGGCAATAGGCCGCCCATTTTCGGTCACCCCAACCAAAGTGCCAAATGCTGGTTTACCGCTGATAAAGGCTTTGGTGCCGTCGATCGGGTCGATGATCCAGCTATAGCGGTGGCCGCTCTCAGCAGTGGGGCTGATGGATGACCCACCAAATTCTTCACCACGCACATCATCACCCGGAAAACACGCCGCAATCACATCACGTAAGGCTGTCTCCACCTGTTTGTCGGCAATGGTGACCGGCGAATTGTCATCTTTGCGGGCTGTTTCGGGATGCTGGCGAAACCATTTGGCAATAATAGGCCGGCTTACCTGCGGCAAGCCGGCCATAAATTTGATTAAGTCATCGCGGCTGAGTTGCGCCGCCGAAGCGACGCCCTCAGGAACCGAAAAAAACGGCTTAGCTACCACTTTCAGCTGCGATTTCTTCAGCTGTTGGCAGCGCTGCTGCACTATCAGCTTGGGTGCGCAACCAGGCAATCATGTTGGCGCGGTCCTCGGGCTTTTTCAGTCCAGCAAAATTCATCTTTGTGCCGCTGATATAGGCTTTTGGTTTTGCCAAAAACGCGTTTAAGGATTTATAATCCCAATCACCGCCGAACTCTGCAAGTGCAGATGAATAGGCATAACCATCGTCGCTTGCTTTGGCTTTGTTCACAATGCTCCACAACGCAGGCCCTACCTTGGCCGCCCCGCCAGCTTCAAAAACATGGCAGGCTGTACATTTCTTTGACAATTTTTCGCCAGCGCCAACATCAGCCGCGGCCAACAATGCCAAAATCGGTTCTGGACCGGTGTCTTGTGGCGCCGCTTCAGCTACGTCAGATGTTTCTGGCACCGTGATAACATAGGCATTTTCCGCCAGATCACGTTCTGGCACCAAAATATGTGAAATTTGCACACCTGCCAGCAGCAAAAGTCCTGCAAACAGAAACCCTGCAAAAACCTTATTTACGCGCAACTCATCCATGCGTCACTCCCGAAGCCGGGCTCCTGAAATAGGTAGAACGATGCCCATCGGCATGCTCTTGTTACAACTTTTTCTTTTAAGCCACCATGTACACAGCGCCATGGCTAGACTAATTAACCAAATTCGCGCGGTCTCTCAACCCCTTAACAGCCTGTTTATCACGTTATTTACGCTATTTTGTTTTGCGCTGGCGTCAAATTTGTGATGAATTGCCATCATAATGGCAAACAACCGCGCAAAAATCATCATAATTCCGGCCCGCATGGCGGCCAGCCGCCTACCGCAAAAGCCACTGGCTGATATCGCTGGAAAGCCCATGATTCAGCATGTTTGGGAACGTGCCATGGCGGCCGATCTCGCGCCGGTCTATGTTGCGACAGATGATCGCAGGATTGCCGATGTCATTGAACAAGCCGGTGGACAGGCCGTGCTCACCCGCAGCGATCATCCCTCTGGTTCGGATCGTATTTTTGAAGCGGTGGAAAAAATTGACCCTAACCAGCGCTTTCAGGATATTTTGAACCTACAGGGTGATTTGCCCGATATGCCGCCCGAACTGCCGCACAAGCTGGCCGCCTGTCTTGACAATAGCGATTGTGATCTGGCCACGTTGGTCACCACGGCAAGCGATGCCGAAGCCGCAAAGCCACAAATCGTCAAAGCTGTGGTGAGCTGGGCCCATAGCGGGTTTGGTGAGGCGCTCTATTTCAGCCGCGCCGTGGTACCAACCGGCGAGGCTGAACGGCTTCATCATATTGGCGTTTATGGCTGGCGGCGCGCGGCCTTGGCGCGGTTTGTCGGCCTGCCGCCATCACCCCTTGAGATGGCCGAAAAGCTTGAACAATTGCGGGCCCTGGAAGCTGGCATGAAGATCGCGGTGGCGCGCATCACAACAGCCCCCGGCGGAGTCGATACCGAGGAAGATTTACAAGAGGTGCGGCAGCGCTTTGCAGCTAGCAAAAATTAACTGATGAAGATAAACATAGTTGTGATAGCTATCTGCAGAACTATGATAGCTACCGCATTGCGAAGAAAGGGTATGTCGTGTCAGACGCGTCTGTAAAAATTGCCTTTCAGGGGGTTCCCGGGGCGTATTCTCACATGGCCTGCCGGGCGGTAAAGCCCGACATGGATGCGGTGGCCTGCGCCTCATTTGAAGATATGCTGAACGAAGTGCAAGAGGGCCGTGCCGCACTGGCGATGGTGCCGGTAGAAAATTCAACCGCTGGCCGGGTGGCTGACATCCATCATTTATTGCCCGAATCTGGTTTGCATATAATTGGCGAACATTTTCAGCGGGTGAACCATCACCTTTTGGCCCCGCGTGGCAGCCAGATAGAGCAGCTGAAAACGGTCCATAGCCATGCCCAAGGTTTGGCGCAATGCCGGCAACATATCCGGCAATTGGGGCTGACCCCGATCATGCACGCTGACACAGCTGGCGCCGCCAAAGACGTGGCGGCGGCAAGCGACCCGTCGGTCGGCGCAATTGCCTCACGGTTAGCATCAGAAATTTATGATCTCGATATCATGATCGAATCATTCGAAGACGACAAAAAAAACACGACCCGCTTTCTGATTATGGCCGCAGAGCCAATTATGCCGGAGATTGGTGTGCCAATGATCACCACATTAGTGTTTCGGCTTCGCAGTGTGCCCGCCGCGCTTTATAAAGCGCTTGGTGGTTTTGCAACGAACGGTATTAATCTGACAAAGCTCGAATCTTATCTGCGCCCCGGGGTGTCTGAAAGCGCCCAGTTTTATATGGATGTGGAGGGCCATAGTGATGAACCGGCGATGCTGCATGCGCTCGAAGAGCTCCGGTTTTACTGCATGAAAGACGAAGTACATCTGCTAGGCACCTACCCCGCCAGCCCGGATCGCCATCAGCAAAGCTAGCGCGCCAAGCAAGCACAGGAAGTTTTCGCAAAAACCGATAAAAAACTTGTCGTCACCGCCGGTTTGTTTCATACAAGACACAGGAAGTCTGGGTAGACGTATTCCCCGCCAATCCGGTCAGGTCCGAAAGGAAGCAGCCGCAGTGGGTTGTTTACGGGTTGCCCAGTCTTCCGCTAACATTTTATTTCGTAGGTTTCTTACCAAACCGCGACCATGCTTTGCCCTATGAATTTGCGATAAGGTGTGTACCGTCACATGACCGACACCCCCCAACAAACCTATCGTGTATTGGCGCGCAAATACCGCCCCGAGACCTTTTCTGAACTTATCGGTCAAGAGGCGCTAGTGCGCACCCTTGGCAATGCGCTGGAACTTGGCCGTCTGGCACATGCCTTTGTGCTTACCGGTGTGCGCGGCATTGGCAAAACATCAACCGCGCGGCTATTGGCCAAAGGCCTTAACTGTGTTGGCGCAAATGGCACCGGCGGCGCCACCTTGAACCCTTGCGGCCAGTGTGAACCTTGCAAGGCGATCACTGCCGGGCGTCATGTCGATGTTTTAGAAATGGACGCGGCGAGCCATACTGGCGTTGATGATGCGCGTGAAATTATAGAAGGCGTTGGCTATCGCCCAGTATCGGCGCGCTTTAAAATCTACATCATTGACGAAGTTCATATGATGTCAAAAAACGCCTTTAATGCGCTTTTGAAGACCTTGGAAGAGCCGCCCGATGCGGTAAAATTCATTTTTGCGACAACCGAGATACGCAAAGTACCGGTGACGATTTTATCGCGCTGTCAGCGCTATGATTTGCGCCGTGTACCGACCCCGATGCTGGCCGATCATCTCAGCAAGATTTGTGAAAAAGAATCGATCAACACAAGCCCAGACGCGCTGGCAATGATCGCACGGGCGGCTGAAGGGTCAGTACGCGATGCGCTGTCGTTGCTTGATCAAGCCGCCGCGATGACCGCCGACGCGCTATCACTGGAATTGGTTAGTGATATGCTGGGGCGTCCAGGCCGCCGCGATTCGCAGGCGATTTTGACAGCAGCGCTGGCGGGCGAAACCACCACCGCATTAACCGCCTTTGCGAACGCCTATGCGCGCGGCGCCGAGCCTGATATGCTGGTCGCCGATGTGCTTGATCTGGTCCATCTGGCCAGCATGCAGGCGGCTGGGGCCGGCCCTGACGAGAGCACTGGCAATGATACAGAAACGATCCAAAACCTTGCCGAATTTGGCATTGCGCGGCTGGGCCGGGCGTGGCAGTTATTGTTAAAGGGGCATGGCGAACTGGCGCAGGCACCAAACCCAGCGGCGGCGGGTGAAATGCTTATTATCCGGCTTGCCCATGCCGCGATGATGCCCACACCGGGTGATATATTGCAAAAATTGCCAACAACCCCGCATGATGCGCCAACCGCATCTGCCCAACCGTCCAAACAATCAGCCAGTCCCGCGGCCAGCCAGCCGGCCCAAACCGTAGCCCCAGAAAGCACAATGCTGGCAGTCGGTAGTCCCCAGCATAATGATTCGGCACCCGATAACGTGACGCCCGATGATGTGGCGCCGCTTGCGGCAACCCCACGAAATCATGCCGCACCGGCCACGCTGGCCGATATTGTGGCGCTTGCCGAAATCCATAATGAAATGTTGTTGGCGGCGCGTATTCGTAACCATGTGCGGCTGGTATCTTTGCAACCGGGGCTTTTGGAAATTTCATTAACAGGTCAGGCGCCTGAAACACTTGCTGGTGATCTTGCCAAACAATTAGGCCTGTGGACCGGGCAACGCTGGCTGGTGTCATTATCAGATAAGACTGGCGCCAACACGATTGCTGAAGACGCCGCGCAAGCCGCTGAAATGACCCATGATGCCATTGCCAAGGACCCACTTGTTGTTAAAATCATGGCGGTGTTTCCAGGTGCCAGTATCGATGACATCAAACCGGCTGTTGCGGCGCCGGACATGACCACTAGCGATGACGACGCAGCCCTAGATAATGAGGAGATGTCCGGATGATGCGGAATATGGCTGGCATGATGAAAAAAGTGCAGGACATCCAAGCCCGTTTGGAAAATTTGCAATCTGAACTTGAAGAGCAACAATTTTCAGCCAGCGTTGCCAACGGTGCGGTAACTGCCACAGTGTCGGGAAGCGGAGCGCTGGGGGCGCTCAAACTCGACCCCAGCGTCATTGACCCTAGCGACCCGGAAATGCTCGAAGATATGATCTGTCTTGCCACCCGCAATGCGCAAGCCGCCGCCGCCACGGAAAAAGCCCGCCTGATGAAAGACATCACTGGTGGGTTGCCGTTGCCGCCGGGCATGAATTTGCCATTCTGATATGCATGCCTCATTGGAAAATTTGATTCGCAAACTGGCGCGCTTGCCCGGTCTTGGGCCGCGGTCTGCGCGGCGCGCGGTGCTGTATCTTTTAAAAAACCGCGACCGCCTGATGCTACCATTGGCGCAGGATCTTTTTGATGTCGCCACCCAAGTACGGGCCTGTGCAGATTGCGGCAATCTTGATAATGGTGACCGCTGCAGCATTTGCAGTGACAGCCAGCGCGACCGTAGCTGTATTTGTGTTGTTGAGGATGTTGGCGATCTTTGGGCGATGGAACGAGCCGCGGTTTATCGCGGTATCTATCATATTTTGGGCGGCACATTAAACGCGCTGGATGGCCGTGGGCCGGATGATTTGCATATCGACAAGCTGGTGCGCCGCGCCAGCGCCGAAGGTACTAGCGAGGTTATTCTGGCGCTGTCTGCCACTGTTGATGGCCAGACCACAGCGCATTATATCGCCGAAAAGCTGGCAGCCACACCAGTCGATGTCACCCGGCTGGCACATGGTGTTCCGGTTGGCGGTGAACTAGATTACCTTGATGACGGCACCTTGGCACAGGCCCTAAAAGCGCGCGCCAAACTGGTGTCCTAGCGGGCAAAATAACTAGCCAAGCAAATCCGGCTTGGGGTTTGATGGGCCGTTTGCTGGCGCCGCATCCATAACCTCAATTTCAGAAATCTTGTCACCCCGCGAGGTGATTTTTCGGGTAGATGTTTGGATGTCGGCAATATCGCGTTCGGCTTGATTGAAATGCGTTGCCAGCTTGCTCACCCGTTCATCCAGCCGGTGCACATCCTGCATCATCAAATCAACTTGTGTCTGGATCAGGCCGGCGGCTTCATGCATGCGGGCATCGCGCAGAATAGCCCGAACCGTATGCAGCAACAGCATCAAATTATCAGGTCCGGCCATGTAGACATGGGCGCGGCGGCTGGCTTCGACAAGTTTCGGCAACTGGATGTTAATTTCCGCATATACCGATTCAGACGGCAAAAACAGAATAGCACTTTCGGCAGTTTCGCCGGGAATAATATATTTGCTGGCGATATCATTAATGTGTTTTTTGACATCCGCATCAAGACGCCGGCGGGCCGCATCACGCGCCGCATCATCTGTTGCCCCGACAAGCTGGCGATATGATTCAAGAGGGAATTTTGAATCAATAGCAATTGACCCGGGTGGGTTTGGCAGTTTCAAAAAACAATCAACTCGGCGCCCATTGCTGAGCGTGACCTGAAATTCATAGGCGCTGTCGGGAAGCGCATCACGCACTAAATTTTCAAGCTGCACTTCGCCAAAGCTGCCACGCGCCTGTTTGTTCGACAGAATATTTTGCAATTGTGATACTTGCGTGGTTAATGACGAAATATGGCTATTGGCTTCAGTAATAACCGCCAATTTTTCGGCCATGCCGGTCAATGATTTTGTGGTGCTGTCATTTTGATCGCGCAATGATTGTTCAAGCCGGCTGCTAAGCCGCCCTTCGCTTTGTGCTATCTGGTCGGCAATTAGGTTTTGCAAGGCCCCAGACTGGCTGGATATTTGCGCCAATTGGCCGCGCAATTCTGCCAAATCAGCGGCGTTGTCAGTGCGGCGGTTGCGCAACACCATAACCAACACGCCCATAACGGCGATCAGCGCTACAAGCATTCCAATCTCTAAAGATGACATCACCCCTCCCTTTCACACCTGTGCACATTCTTATGCACCGCCTTTAGACAAGCCTATCACAACGGCCATGCCCTGACGAATGTCGCACGCTATCAGCTTGACTGCAACGCCACCATCTTCTAATGCAAGGGAACAGCCATTAGTAAAAGACATTCCGCCAGCAGGACACTTTTTATGCCAGCCACTGCCAATTCGATTCCAATCATTAAAGTACCCGACCCAATTTTGCGACAGGTCGCCACTCCGGTAGACGAAATTACCGATGGTGTGCGCCAGCTTCTTGATGATATGGCGGCGACAATGTATGACGCCCCCGGCATTGGCCTTGCCGCCCCGCAAATAAATGTCAGCCAACGCCTTGTGGTAATTGACTGCGGCAAAGATGATGCGCCGGAACTCTATAAAATGGTAAATCCAGAAATTATTAGCCTGTCTGATAAGCGGGCTGTTTTGGAAGAAGGTTGTTTGTCGATCCCTGACCAAACCGCCGATGTTGAACGGCCGGCTGATGTTACGGTACAATATCTTGATGAGACTGGGGCGCGCCAGACGCTGACTGCCGACGGGCTGTTGGCTGCCTGTATTCAGCATGAAATTGATCATTTGAACGGGGTCTTGTTTATTGATCATATTTCCCGTTTGAAACGCGATATGATCCTGCGCCGGGTGATGAAAGAATTGCGTCAAACAACCACCCCAAAATGATCACCAAATAGGGAGCCCGTGATGCCGCGCTATCGTATTGTGTTTATGGGAAGCCCGGATTTTGCGATTCCCGCACTCGATCGGCTGGCTGGCCGCCATCACATTTGCGCTGTCTATACACAACCGGCGAAACCATCAGGGCGTGGCATGAAACCGACGCCGGTACCGCTCGCAGCCTATGCAGACAGCAATAATCTGCCGCTATTTACCCCGGCATCGCTGCGTGGGGAGGATGTGCAGCAAGAACTTGGCACGCATCAGGCAGATTTTTTTGTGGTGGTGGCCTATGGCTTATTACTGCCAAAGGCAGTTTTGGCGTTACCACGGCTGGGCTGTATAAATGGGCATGCATCACTATTGCCGCGCTGGCGCGGTGCGGCGCCAATTCAGCGCGCCATCGCGGCGGGCGATCAAACCACCGGCATGTCGGCAATGTTGATGGATGAAGGGCTGGATACCGGCATAGTTCTGGCGCGGCGCCCTTGCAGCATCGATGCTAATGATACTGCCGGCAGTCTGCATGACAAATTGGCTGCACTTAACGCCAGCCTTCTTGACGATGTTATTATGGATTTTGATAACAGGTTAAAAACTGCCGAACCACAAGACCATGATGCCGCCAGTTACGCCGCTAAAATCACCTCGCAGGATGCCGAAATTAATTGGACCCGCACCACCGCCGATTTGGATTGTCACATCCGCGCCTATACGCCATTTCCGGGGGCATGGTGTCATGGCCCGAAAGGCCGGCTGCGTATTTTGGCGGCGCATCCGGCAGCATCTGCGCCTGAGGGCCCGCCCGGCACCATCATAAAGGCAGATAATCGCGCCCTGCACATCGCCGCTGGCGATGGCGCCCTCGTTATTGACCAGCTTCAACCAGCCGGCAAAAAACCGATGGCAGCAGCTGATTTTTTGAATGGACAAGCGCTGACTGTTGGCCAGCCTTTGGCGGCAAATCCCCAATGACAACGCCAGACACCAAACGCATTTTAATTACCATCGAATATGACGGGGCGCCGTTTGTTGGCTGGCAGCGGCAAGAAAATGGGGCTTCGGTACAGGCCGCCATCGAAGCCGCCGCCGAAGCCTTTATTGGTGTGCCAACACAAGTGGCCGGAGCCGGCCGCACCGATTCAGGTGTTCACGCCACCGCGCAAGCCGCGCATATTGATGTGCCGGCCCGATTTGATGCCAACCGCGTGCAACAAGCGCTGAACGCGCATCTTGGCGGCGTGCCGGTCACCATTTGCAGCGCACGTGAAGTGCCCGACACATTTCATGCGCGGTTTTCGGCCATTGGCCGGCGCTATCTTTACCGTATTTTAGAACAGCGCCAAAAACCCGCACTGGCGCTTGGCCGGGTGTGGCATCATCGCCAGCCGCTGGACAGCCAGCGCATGCATGACGCCGCACAATGTCTTGTTGGACACCATGATTTCACCAGTTTTCGGGCCAGCCAATGTCAGGCCGAGTCGCCGCTACGCACGCTCGACAGGTTGAGCGTAGAACGTGTTGGCGATGAAATCCATGTGCGTGGTGAAGCGCGGTCATTCCTGCATCATCAAATGCGTAATATCACTGGTACGCTAGCACTGGTTGGGGCCGGCAAATGGCAAGTTGAAGATGTGCAAGCCGCGCTTGTGGCGCGCAACCGTGCGGCGGCTGGGCCCACCGCACCGCCCTATGGGCTTTATCTCGTCGGGGTTGATTATCCAGATTTAGATTAGCGCCACTTAGAATGCCGCCCGGCTTTGCACCGCAAACAACAAGGTTACATCAACCATCATCGACAGCGCCACCAATGTTGCCGCCAAAAAGCCGCCTTTGCCAATTACATCGCGGCCAATGCGCCACATCCAATAGCAGGTCCATATTGCCAGCGGCAATATCAGCATTAGCATGGTTTGGTCATCTGTCAGTATGACCAGATTTTGCACCAAGCCGCCAAACAGTTGCTGGACATTCTCGACCCATAGAAACGGCACAGCAAAAGGTAGAAATTTTGCCGGCCGGCCGATGGCTTGTAAAATCAGCTGCACCAAAAGAAGAAGTAGAATAATGCCAATAAACTGCGCAATAAAAGTTGCTAAAAACAGCGACCAACTGGCCCCCATGGCTGGATATATAGTCACCAGAAAGGTAAAAATCATCGCTGCGCCAATGGCCTGCCATAGGGCATCGGCATCGTTGCCAAAGCTGCCCGCTACCGGCTGCCGCCCGGCCATAACCCGCAAGCTGGTGGCAATTTTAGCAAGCAAAATACTGGGGGCTAGAGCCGCTGATAGAGACATTAGTGAGACACCTTAAAAAAACGCGATAGCATCGCCAGATATATGGCGCTTAATTTATCAATATCATCTGCCATAACATGTTCATCTATTTTATGCATGGTTTTACCCACCAATCCAAATTCAGCAACCGGGCACAAGGTGGTAATGAAGCGGGCATCTGATGTGCCACCGCTGGTCGATAAATCAGCAACCACACCGGTCACCTCAGCAATTGCCGCCTGCATCACCTCGGTTACCGGCCCGGCCGGTGTAACAAATGGTAAGGCCGATACCCGCCAATCGGCGTGCCAATCGCCACCAATCCGGTCAAAATGTTCTTCCAGCCAGCCAATCAATGCGTCTGCCTGATGTTCGGTATTGAACCTTATGTTAAAGCTGGCCGAAACTGATGCTGGAATAACATTGCCCGCATCATTACCGGTATCAATCGTTGTAACATGCGCTGTTGACGGATCAAAATACTGGTTGCCGCCATCCAATGAAACGCCATTGACCGGCGCCAGCATTGCCAACAGCCGCACAATCGGGTTGTCGGCAAGATGCGGATAGGCCACATGGCCTTGCACCCCATCAACGCGTAATTTACACGACAGGCTACCGCGGCGGCCATTTTTTATGACATCACCAAGCGCGTCTGGGTTTGTGGGCTCACCAACAATACACATATCGGGAACATGGCCATGCGCGGCCATCCATTCAACCATCTTGACGGTACCAAAATCGGCATCACCTTCTTCATCACCGGTGATGATAAGGCTAATAGACCCATGCTGATGCGCGTTAACAAACTGGCGCACTGCCCCAACAAACGCGGCAATCCCGCCTTTCATGTCGGCAGCGCCACGGCCGAATAATTTACCATCCTCGATGACTCCGCCAAATGGCGGGTGCTGCCATGCGGCGGCATCACCGACCGGCACCACATCGGTATGACCGGCAAAAGCAAAATGTGGCGCATCGCTGCCACGCCGTGCAAACAGATTTTCGATGCGGGCCGCACCGTCACCAAACGGCAGCTGGGTACAGACAAACCCCATCGCCGTCAATTCTTCGGCAAGCACGGCCTGCGCCCCGCCCTCGGCCGGGGTCACCGATTCACAGCGAATCAATCGGGAAGCTAAATCAACAGCATAGGACGGCTTGGTCATTAATCTCGCAGCAAATCATTAACAGATGTTTTGGCACGGGTTTTTTCGTCAACTTTTTTAATGATCACCGCACAGGATAATGATGGCCCAGGGCTGCCATCGGCAAGCGGTTTACCAGGCAAGCTTCCCGGCACCACGACCGAATAGGCCGGCACCCGGCCGATATGAATTTCACCGGTATGACGGTCAACGATTTTTGTTGATGCCCCGATGAATACCCCCATTGATAATACCGCGCCTTGTTCAACAACCACACCTTCGACAACTTCAGAACGCGCCCCGATAAAGCAATCATCTTCAATAATCACTGGGCCGGCCTGCAATGGTTCCAAAACGCCGCCAATACCAGCCCCACCAGATAAATGCACATTCTTGCCGATCTGCGCGCATGAGCCAACCGTTGCCCAGGTATCAACCATGGTACCGCTATCAACATAAGCGCCAAGATTGATAAAGCCCGGCATGATCACAACGCCCGGCGCAACATAGGCCGAATGGCGCACCACACAGCCCGGCACAGCACGAAAGCCGGCAGCGCGAAACCGGGCTTCGTCCCAGCCACTAAATTTTGGCGCAACCTTGTCCCACCATACAGATTCGCCTGCGCCCGCATAAACGGTGCCACTCGGAATGACCTGCATATCATTCAATCTAAAAGACAGTAAAACCGCCTTTTTCAGCCACTGATTGACCGCCCATTGGTGATTTCCGGTCGGCTCTGCCACCCGAACCTTGCCGCTATCTAGAAGATGCAGCGCTTCGGTGACAGCATCACGCACAGCGCCTTTGGTAGCGATGGTCACCGCATCACGATTATCCCATGCAGCATCAATTTCGGTTTCTAACTGGGCCAAGTCCATTTTATTCTCCTACACCTTAAAGGCTATCGTGAAAGGCTGCCATGATAGGCCATCTTAATTTTATAGTTGTTGTGCTATCACACCACCAAAACAATCGCTAGTCATCTTGGGGCTACGGCTGTTTTGGTAATTTTGCGCTACACAGCGACCGCGGCCAAAAACCCTTTTAAATCATCAGCTTTGAAATGCACATAATCTGAATCGGCGCCACGGGTGGCCCATTCTATGTCACTATCAAGCCACACCGTGCGCATCCCAAGCGCGGCAGCCGGTTCCAAATTACGCGCCATATCTTCGATCATCACCGCACCGCTGGGGTCAATGCCGGTCCTTTTCATGAATTGATCAAACGCATATTGTTCCGGTTTTGGCACATAGTCAGCCGCGACAATATCAAAAATTTGATCGAAATGATGGCGAATACCAAACGCATTCAAAACATTTTCAGCGTGCGGCACGGTGCCATTGGTAAAGATATGCTTTTTACCTGGCAGGGCCGCAATCATCCGGTCCAGTTCTTTGTCATGCGGCATATCGCTAAGGTCAATATCATGCACATAATGAAGATAGGTGTCTGGGCAGATCGCTTCTTCGGTCATCATCCCGCGCATCGTCGTGCCATAGCGATGAAACAAATCTTTCTGGATCACCCGGGCTTGATCATGCGGCACCACATAGTGGTTGGCGACAAATTCGGTGATCCGCACCGCCACCCGCAAAAACAAATTCGTGCGAGCCGGATAAATGGTGTTATCCAGATCAAAAATCCAGTCATTGATACTGTCTGTTGGAAAGTTTGTGAGCGGCGCGTTAATCTGCGTCATACTACCCTCTAGTCGGCTTTGATCATGGTACCCATACCATGTTCGGTAAATAACTCAACAAGCAGAGCATGTGGAGCCCTACCATCCATAATAACTGCTGCCTCGGCGCCGCCGCGAACTGCATCAACACAGGTTTCAATTTTCGGGATCATGCCGCCGGTCACGGTGCCATCACGGATCAGCGCTTCAGCTTGGCTGACGGTAAGTGACGCGATAAGATCACCGTTTTTATCAAGCACCCCGGCGACATCGGTCAACATTAACATGCGGGTAGCATTCAGCGCCGCGGCAATTGCGCCAGCCGCAGTATCAGCATTGATATTATAGGTTTGCCCATCAGTGCCGCGCCCCACCGGGGCCACCACCGGAATCAAATGATGCGTCATCAACGCGTCAAGAACGGTTACATCGATATGTTCAGGTTCGCCAACAAAGCCAAGGTCAATCGCCTCTTGGATGGCGCTATCTGTCTGTTTTGCGGTGGCCATAAGCTTGCGTGCGGTAATCAGCCCACCATCTTTGCCAGACACCCCAACAGCGCGCCCGCCAGCATTGGCAATTGCCGCCACCAAGGCCTTGTTAATGCCGCCGGCCAGCACCATCTCAACAACCGAAATGGTGGCCTCGTCGGTGACCCGCAAACCATCAATAAAATTTGATTCAATCTTCAGCCGTTCCAGCATTTCGCCAATTTGCGGACCGCCGCCATGCACAACAACCGGCCGCGCGCCCACCTGGTCAAGCAATGCGATATCTGACGCAAACGCCGCCACATAATCTGCTTTGCCCATGGCATGGCCACCAAATTTTACCAGAATTGTCTTGCCTGAATAGCGCCGCATATAGGGCAGCGCTTCGACAAGCATGCCGGTCTTAATCATCAAGTTCTGATGCATTTGTTCGTCTGTCTTGGTCATTATTCCAAAGCCTTTATCGAAACGCCGTTCGGATATATCTGTGGGCGGCGCACCGGCTGATTATCGGCAATCCACGCAATTGCGCAAGTGCTGATGCGTTTGCCCAGCCAATTGGTCAGCTGGGATCGATGGTTTTGTCTAGAGCAAACCCGGCCAAATGCGCCCGCAGATAGTCGATGCCGTCTTTGCTTTCTGATGAGGTCACAAAAATTTCTGGAAACGCTGCAACATGGCGGCTGATTTTAGTACTGCAATCTTGGGCGAGCTTTTCGATTTGTGCTGGTTTTAATTTATCTGATTTAGTCAGCACCACTGCCCACGACACCGCCGCATCATCAAGCAAATTCATGATCTCTTCGTCGCTGCGGCCAATCCCACGGCGGCTATCAACAAGCAAAAACACCCGTTGCAATGATGGCCGGCCAGCCAGAAATTTCCGGGTTAGACCAGTCCATGCTTTGATATCGGTTTTTGGGGCCGCCGCGTAACCATAACCCGGCAAATCGACAAGCTGTAAGCGGTTCGCCAGATTGAAAAAGATCAATTGACGGGTCCGCCCCGGCGTTTGCGAGGTGCGCGCCAACATCCGGCGCCCGGTTAAGGCATTAACCAATGACGATTTGCCAACATTCGAACGGCCGGCAAAACATATCTCTGGCAGGGTCACCGGCGGCAACGCCTTCATATTATTTGCGGCGGCAATAAAGTCACAGGTGCCGGCAAATAACAGCCGGCCTGTTTCTAAATCATCGCTGTCTAGCCGCGCTCCACGCGTTTCATGATGTACCATTGCTGCGCCATTGATAACAGGTTGTTCCATGTCCAGTAAATCACCAGACCGGCCGGAAAGGTTGCCAGCAAGAAGGTAAAGAAAATCGGCATGAATTGAAACACTTTGGCTTGGACCGGATCAGGCGGTGCCGGATTCAACCGCATCTGCAAGAACATTGAGATGCCCATCAAAATCGGCCAGACGCCAAGCTGTAAGAACGGTGGTAGGAATGATACCGAATACGGCAAAAGACCAAATAAATTGAAAATGGATGTCGGATCAGGTGCCGACAAATCGGCAATCCACCCAAAAAACGGCGCGTGCCGCATTTCGATCGTCACAAACAACACTTTATAAAGCGCAAAGAACACCGGGATCTGCAACAGCACCGGCAAACAGCCAGCCGCTGGGTTCACCTGTTCGGCTTTATAAAGGCTCATCATTTCCTGATTTAACTTCATGCGGTCATCGCCGAAACGTTCGCGCAAAGTTTGCAGCTTTGGTGCCAACAAACGCATCTTTGCCATAGAGCGATAGGATTTATTCGCCAATGGGAAAAACGCCACCTTGACGAGCACTGTAAAGCCCAATGTGGCCAAACCAAAATTGCCAAACAGACCATGCAACCAGTTAATCGCATAGAAAAATGGCTTAGTCAGGAAATAGAACCAGCCAAAATCAATCGCCAAATCAAAATTAGGAATATTCAGCTGATCCGCATAATGGTCGAGCAACGCCACTTTTTTAGCGCCAGCAAACAGCCGACCTTGGCTGGTCACGGTGCCGCCAGCTGTCAACAACAGGCCATTCGGGTCAATGTAATCGACCTGAAAGCGATCACCATTTCCAGGCAAGGCCTTAAAGCTAAAATTATAGCGGTTCGTTTGCGCTGGCAACAATGCGGCAAGCCAATATTTGTCGGTAATGCCGACCCAGCCACCAGTGGTTTCAGGGGCAACTTTGATTCCGCCGTTACCAGCGTCTTTCAGGTCATCGTAATCCTGCTCATTAAGGGTTTCGTCAAAAACCCCCAAAGGCCCCTCATGCAAAATATACATGCCAGTGGTTTGCGGTGCGCCATGCCGGCGGACCAGACCATAGGGATATAATGTGATATCACCCGCAAGCGTGCTAGCAACCGAATCCTCATAAACGACCAAATAATCATCATTGATTGAGATGCGCCGGATAAACTGCAGGCCTTGACCATTGTCCCATGTCAAAGTGACCGGGCTTGACGGTGACAAAACATCACGATCCGATGACCATAAAGTATCGGCCGATGGCATGGGCTGGCTTGCATCAGATGAAGACCATCCAAATTCGGCAAAAAATGGTCTGTCTGAACTGGCCTTTTGCAGAAAATGAATATTGTCCGAATCGGCCTTTAAGGTTTCTTTATAGCCAATCAAAATCACATCATCTAGCCGCGCGCCACGAAGTGAAAAAGAGCCGCGTACCAGCGGCGCATCAATCGCAATGCGTTTTGCGGTGTCAGCCGGCTTTGATGCGGTAAGGGTGCTCGCAACGCCGGCAACCGTTGGCGTGTCATTCGCTGATGTTTCTGGGGTCACGCTAGGCTGACCACCGGCAGTTGATGGGGTGCCGGTTCTCGCTGCTTCAGCGGCAATGCGCTCTTGCTGGGCCGCATCCTTTTCCATTTCAGGCTGAATGACAAACATTTGCCAGCCAAACAGAACGACCATTGACAAAGCAACTGCCATGATAAGATTACGATTTTCGGGAGTCATTCACTTAACCTTTAAGTTTCGTAGTGGGCTGTGCCCGGCTAGGCGGCGGCACTGGGTCAACCATTGGTTTGGCCCAAGGATGGCAGCGCAAAATACGTTTTAACGCAAAGTAAGATCCATGCAAGAGGCCATGCAGTTTTAGTGCATCTTTTGCATAATGTGAACAGCTTGGCAAATGCCGGCAATTTGTCCCAAGAAGTGGTGAGACCAGCCATTGATACAGGGTAATAAGCCCGCTAATCAGCTCCCGCAGCACAATGCTCATTCTATCAATCACCCAGCTCATAACGGCGATGCCGGTGGTGACTGGTCGGGTAATTTATGATGCAGATATCTGACCGCTTTGCCCAGACCATTGACCAGATCAGGCCATGCGCATGTGGCGGTATCATGGCGCGCAATTAACACATAATCTGTGCCAGGCCGCGCCACCGGCGCCAAATGCAGACGCGCCAACGCGCGCAACCTGCGGCGGGCGCGGTTCCGGCACACGGCATTTCCAATTTTCTTTGATGCAGTAAGACCAACGCGCCAGCTGTCAGAATCGCGCGACACAGCTTGGATCACAAGCCCACGCGCTAGCGCTTTTTCGCCTTTGTTGCGGGCTTTGAGGAAATCAGCCCGCGCCGGGATAGACCGTAAGTGAGACACCTTTACGGTATCCATCACGTTACGTGCATCGGTTACGCGGAAAGACGCGCACGACCCTTAGCACGACGCGCCTGAATGACGCGACGACCACCCACTGTGGCCATCCGTGAACGAAAGCCATGACGGCGTTTGCGAACCAATACACTTGGTTGATAGGTGCGTTTCATCTGAACGCTCCTTCATAAATTGTTTTGACAATGGGTTAACTGAGAGCGGGGTATAGGCTGCAAATCCCCGCATGTCAATGATATTTGCATATTTTGCGCAGCCGGGCGCGGATATTATTTTCGTGCTGGACCAGCCAGAGCAAAACGCGGCAAATCAGCTTTTAGTCATATTACCAGCCAATCTTTGGCGCGCTTTACATGATTTAGCGCCAATTGTTTGGTGCCAATGGCACACCGCTCAGACAAACTGAAAAGCTAATATATTAAATCAGGGTAACATAGCTGATCGATTTACTCTTGCAACAATGTGCCACAAGGAGTGGGTAGCCGTTAGTAACAAAGCCTATAGCGGTCAATGCGTCTAATTTATTTGGTGAGGAAAATTATTGCGGAGCGTTAAACGAATCATCCACCGTCCCATGCTATTTGCAGTTGTGATGCTATGTATCGCCCTCATCGGGACAATAATACCCATGTCAATCGTTTGCTCGCACATGTTAGAACAGGCATGGATTCCAATAAGTGAAGATTATAGCGCGCGTATCAGTTTGCATGATACCCCCGATGCCAATCATTTTACCGGCCTTAGTGGCTTTAAAATTTATCACATCAAGCATCAATGGAATGGTAAAAACGTCACAATCAACATTAGACCAACGCCAGAAAACAGCAAACTCACCCCCATGGAAGCCTTCGGCGCAAATGGTGCGAGCACCCTTCTATCGGCCGAAGACACAATTGCATTTTTAACCTCCGACCCTTTGTTACCGATCGTGTTAACGGGTGATGTGGCGGGCAGTCCAGCCACCTTCGTCATCGAAAAGTAGCATATTTATCATGATGTGATAACCTATGCGCTGCTCATTCTAGCGATCGTTTTTGTGGGTATGCCACTGGTGATCACCATCGGTATGATTGTTATCAGGCGGGCTGAACAAAAACCCATCACTGACCTCATTCAAACCATTAATATGATGGCGGATGATCCTACTGTCACCTAGCAGATCCCAGAATCCATCAAAAATGTAAAAGATTTTGCCGAGCTCGCACAAGCCCTCGAACTTTTGCAGCTCAATATGGTTCGCACCCTGCAACATCGAGAGCGGCTTGCCGAAATCGGCGAAGCCGTTGCGAAAATCAACCATGATATTCGCAACGTGCTGAGCTCTGCCACCTTGGTGAGTGACGCCTTGCTGGCATCAGATGATGAAAATGTGCGCAAATCAGCACCATTAGTTTTGCGGTCGCTCGAACAAGCCGTCGATTTATGTCAATCGATGCTGGATTATCTCGCCCAAACCCCCTCTCCAACTTATACAGAGTTTGATATCGTTACTCTGCTTGAAGAGGTGCATAGCGCAACGCTTCTTGATATCGACTATTCTGGCCCGGCCAGCATGTATGCAGACCGCGGCATGATGTTTCGCATTTTGCTTAACCTTGGGCGCAACGCCGGAACCGTGAGCGCCACCAAATTACATATAGATGTCTGGCGGGCCGGCCATTTGGCAATTTGCGACATCAGCGACAACGGCACTGGTATCCCCAAACCCTTGTGGCCAAGCCTGTTTTCACCATTCAAAAACCGTCAATCAAGTGGCGGGGGGCTTGGGTTGACGATTGCCCGTGATCTGGCACTGTCACAAGACGGCATCCTAAAACTCAGCCGTTCGTCAGATGTAGGGTCAGAATTTCGTATTCAGTTTAAACTCAACAGATTTCCCGATATGGGCAGCGATGACACAAAAACATCCTGGCAATCAATTAGCATACCCACAGATGGCCCGGTCCCAGCAGCACCGCATTAGCCGCGCCGGCCAATAATCGGCGTGGATGGTTGTGGCTCCATATCCCATGGAAAGAAAATCCATGTGTCTTGGGACACTTCGGTAACAAACGTATCCACTAACGGGCGTCCAGCTGGCTTTGCATATACTGTGGCAAAATGCGCCTTTGGCAACAGCGACCGTAGCGCCTTAGATGTTTCACCTGTATCAACAAGATCATCAACGATCAGCCAGCCGCTGCCATCACCGGCCAAGCTAGCTTCCTTTAAAACCTCTACGCGGCCACGTTGCTGGCCATGATATGAGGCCATGCAGGCGGTATCTATCAACCGTATTTCAAGCTCGCGGGCAACAATGGCGGCCGGCACCAAACCGCCACGGGTAACGGCAACTATACCGGCAAACGGACCCAGCTCTAGCAGCCGCCATGCCAATGCTTTTGAGGTGCGGTGCAGTTCCTCCCAAGATACCGGAAAGGATTTGTCTTTGTGGTCATTCATCGGTCATCACCCTAAAATTGACAGGTTTCGCTATGCGCCAGAAGCAGCGGTGCGCTATCATATGAGACCGCGGCAAAACCTGTAAAGGTTTGGTAGCACAGCCGCTTTGTTTTATTTTGCGGCAACAGCATAAGTGCCGCACAGCGCCGACAGAAATTGTCGATAAGCGTCATGTGAATATTTGCTTGCAAGCGCCGCGGCCTTGACCTATGTTGCAGCGGTCTTCGGACATGGGCAATGGTCTGCCGGCGTTACCGCCGATCGCGTTTACTCATGTCGCGCTGTTGACAGACGCGCTCGTAGCTCAGCTGGATAGAGCACTAGACTACGAATCTAGGGGTCGGGAGTTCGAATCTTCCCGAGCGCGCCATTTTCTTCCAATATATTCAGATGGTTACCAGATTAAGGTATCAGTCTGTTTTCAGAGAACTTCAGTTTTGACACAGATTTGACACAGTAAAAGGTCAAATCAATGGGTTGTGTGCGTAAAAGAGGTAAGTCTTGGAATGCTCAAGTGAGGATTGCTGGATGGAGAAG
>Ga0181601_10001406_pt1 | contig 20535 bp, 13 predicted proteins | sample 041ome_8_FD_133020 | JGI IMG/M metagenome (GOLD analysis project Ga0181601, IMG submission 133020) | Coastal salt marsh microbial communities from the Groves Creek Marsh, Skidaway Island, Georgia - 041407BS metaG (megahit assembly) | ecosystem: Environmental > Aquatic > Marine > Intertidal zone...
CAAAATGAACCACCACATCGGCACCCGTTAGGTTTAAGCCCGTTCCGCCTGCTTTGAGTGAAATAAGGAAAACAGGAATGGACGGATCTTCTTGAAAGCGGTCCACCTGTGTCATGCGATCGGTCGAGGCACCATCGAGGTAGCAGTAGGGTAGGGAACTGCGGTCGAGCTCAGATTTAAGAATTTGAAGCATCTTTACGAACTGGGAAAAGACGAGCATGCGGTGCCCGCCTTCAAGGCAATTATATAAAAGCTCGCGAAAGGCATTCAACTTGCATGAACGATCGTTTTCCCATTCTGCGTTGATTAACCTCGGATCACAGCAAGTTTGGCGGAGGCGCAGAAGTTGTGTCAGTGTTTTCATTCGCATGGCTCCTTCGCTCGCACCTGAGTGTGCGAGTTGGTCGAGTTCGCCCTCTGCTGCCGTCCTCAAGGACTCATAGCACTCTCTTTGGTCCTGAGTCAGCTCAAGGTAGAGAATCTGTTCAATTTTTTCAGGTAGTTCGGGTGCGACTTCCTTTTTCGATCTTCTCAAAATGTATGGGCCCGCTTGTTTGAGAATGCGTTGTTCGTGCCATGCCCGTTCTTCTCCACGGGTGCCGTCAGGCACTTTGGGATTTGCTCCAGGTAGAAGAAATTCAAGGAGAGATAGAAGGTCGGTGACACTGTTTTCAATCGGTGTGCCGGTCAGGAGCATCCGTCCCTCCGAGGATAGGTTTGACATCGCTTTTGCATTTTGAGTGCGACGATTTTTAAGGTGCTGAGCTTCGTCTCCAATAATGCACAGAAAAGGAAAGTCCCTAAACATTTTCAAATCCCGGGTCAGGGTGCCATAAGAGGTGATAACCAAGTCAAATTTCCCAATATAGGAAGGGGTTGTTGCCCGGTTGGGTCCATGGTGTGAGTACACCTTCATCGAAGGACAAAAGCGAATCGTTTCTCTTTTCCAGTTTTCGACCAAGGATGCGGGGCAGACGACCAGGGAGGGCTTGGCATGTGATTTGCGTTTGTTAAGGCAGGACAAAAAAGCCAAGGTTTGCACGGTTTTCCCTAAGCCCATCTCATCGGCGAGAATCCCGCCCAATTGATGATCGAAAAGGTGGAGCATCCATGCCGCCCCTAGCAACTGGTATGGACGAAGAATTTTTCCCAATCCGTCCCGGGGGTGGGGCGTTTTCAGGTGGGAGAGATTATGCAGGGCGGAGGCTCTTTTTTTCCATTGTGCAGGTGGGGCAAAACGGGGATCCGCCACCGAGAGAAAATCCCCCAAAGAAGTCGACTGAAAGCGATTGATTGTATCAGAGAACTGGGCGAGTGGGGAGCCGCCCGCCTGCCCCGATATCGCCCTCTGAACCTGAGCCATTTTCTCCCTCAAGTCTTTGGTGATCAGGAAGGTTTGCTTGCCCTGCTTGAGATGGTTTTTGCCGGTGGAAAGGGCATGTTCTATAATTTCTGGTGGTGCATTGCCCGCTTCAATCTTTGCTTGGACTTCAATGTTGCCTTCATTCTCCTTCGCATTGATGGAAAGGGTTGCGTGCTTAATATTCGCAGTGTGTGAGCGAAAGTTTTCCGTGAACTTTGCATCGTAGTCCTGCTCAAAATCATCTTGGTGCGAGGCAAGAAAATCAAGCACTCTGGAAGATTCTCTCAACCACCACCAATGCCGGTGCGAGCGGTCGCGGATAAATGACCATTCCCGAAGTAGTCGTAAGACTTCCGAGTAGCTTGGATGTTCCGAACCAGGTAAAATAATCCGCAGGTATTCAGTGGACCCCTCCACCTCAATGGGCGGTCCCTCGTATCCTTCAGTAGTTGCCAGAACATCATCAGCAACGAAATGACGATTTTTCTCCTGGATTTCCCGAACTTTTTTTGGCGGACTTTTCTTTTGAGGTTGGCCAATGAACTCACTAATTCCCTCCAAGCCGGAGGTCTTCCATGGGATAGCATCTTCCGGTGCATTGGCAGGAAAAAAGCATTCCACCTGATCGAGAAGTTTTAAAAGTTCAGCAGCCTGGTCGATATTCAGTTGTAAAAAAGAGGTCAGTTTTCCCCCGCACCATTGGGAAAGGGCAAATAAGGCGGACCTCTGTGCATCGGGTAGATCCCCCAAGTCGGACATCTGGCATTTTTCAGGAGGAATCCTCGTGCCGGAGGTGTCCTCCAATTCAAGCTTAGCGGGTATTGCATTTCTTTGGATGCAACCAATAAGTGTGGGCGGAAGCAAGATGCGCAGCTTCACCCGAACCCAGTTTCTAAGATAGCAGGGAGTGGTTGGATAGGGCTTGGTCCAAACCTTTACCCGCAGCCGCACCGCCCATTGCAAAATCTGGTTTTCCTCCCCCTTTGCCACCAATTTTTCCGGCGAGTTCGCTCAGGTACTTGCCAGCTTGATGACCATGCTCTATCGCCAAAGGTGAACAGATGCAGACCATGGCACATTTTTCACCCAGTTCAGATGCAAGAAGAACAACAGACGGGTCGCAAAGTTTATTTACATGGGCGGCAAGACCGCGCAGATCATTGGCAGAGAAATTTTCCACCACTTGGGCAACGACCTTTATGCCCTCCTTTACGGTCGCCGATTGCACCAATTTATGGGCGACTCCCGCTTGGTCTTTTTGCTGAATAGATCGCAGTTTTTTCTCTAACTCTTTAGTTTTTAGCTGAATCTGATCAATTCTTTTGAGAAGCTCATGGGGTTGGCAGGATAGGTTTTTGAGCACTTGGTGGTAGGCATTGAGGCATTCCCCAGTCCATTCAAATGCAGCCATGCCAGCGACTGCTTCCATACGGCGGGTTCCTGCAGAAATTGCAGATTCGGAGAGCAGGCGAATCGATCCCACCTCACCTCCGGAACGAACATGAGTACCTCCGCATAGTTCCTGACTCCACCCCCCTAAATCAACAACCCTGACAAATTCCCCGTATTTATCCCCAAAAAATGCGATCACCCCATCCGGTTTCTCGGAGAACGGAATTTCATAGGATTTCAACTCATCGTTAAGCAGTAATCTTTCGTTGGCTAAACGCTCGATGGTTTGTAATTGCCCGGAAGAGACTGACTCGAACTGCAAAAAGTCAAAACGCAACCGGTCAGACTGAACCAAAGACCCAGCCTGACGAATGTGATCTCCGAGGACTTCCCTTAATGCCCAGTGGAGAATATGCGTCGCAGTATGGTGTCGCTGAATTGCGAGCCTACGCTCCAAATCAACCTCGAGAGTGACAGGTAAGTGAATGCATGCCTCGATCTGCGGTGCTCTTTTTACCTGATGAAGGAAGCGCCCACTGGCATCTTTGACCACATTCAAGATATCGATGGTTTCTTCTTTGAAGGTAAAAGTGCCTGAATCTCCAACCTGTCCGCCCATCTCAGCGTAGAAAGGGGACTTATCCACCACCAAAAAGGCTTTTCCGTCGACTTCTATCCAATCGGTACAGGTCGCATTAAAATTTTTGAGATTGGCGATGTCATAACCAGTAAAAACTGTAGCATCCAGATTCTCGGACTCCTTGCTTATTACGATATCAACAGACTTATGAGCTTGCCGTGCACGATTACGCTGCTCATTCATCTCCTTTTGAAACCCCTCGTGATCGATCGAAAGACCATTTTCCCGTGCCATCAAGTCGGTCAGATCGAGAGGGAAACCGAAAGTATCGTAGAGTTTAAAGGCAAAATTCCCAGAGAGTTGGCTTTCCTTGGGCATTCCTTCGATTTCACGGTTGAACAGATCTATGCCGCGATCGAGGGTTTTATTAAAGGATTCTTCCTCGGACCGGAGGGTCTTTTGGATCAAGTCCGATCGCTCTTCGAGTTCAGGAAAGATCGAACCCATTTGTTCGATCAGCACCGGAGCTAGTTTATAGAAAAAGGGATCGGCCAAGCCGAGGGTACGACCATACCTGACTGCCCGTCGAAGAATCCGACGGAGAACATAGTTACGGTCACTGTTTCCCGGTAGAATGCCGTCGGCGATCGAGAATGAAAGAGCACGCAGGTGGTCGGCAATTATCCTGAATGCAACATCAATTTCCTCCTGTACATTCTGGGGGGTATTACCTTCGGGGAGGGTGCCGCAGTAACTCTTTCCTGATATTTTCTCCAATTGATCAAAGAGGGGAGAAAAGACATCGGTGTCGTAGTTGGAGGCCGGTTTGGAAAAATCAGTAAAATTCTTGGTCGCTTGCATCACAGCCGCCACCCTTTCAAATCCCATCCCCGTGTCCACATGCCTGGAGGACAAGGGAGAAAAGTTGCCATCCTTATCGGCATTGAACTGGATGAAGACAAGGTTCCAGATTTCAATACATAAGTGAGAATCGGCATTGACCAATTTGCCCAGGCTGTTTCCTTCCGGAGTAAGGTCAAGGTGTAGTTCGGAACAGGGGCCGCAGGGACCCGTCTCCCCCATCATCCAAAAGTTGTCCTTTTTCCCGCCGGTTACCACATGCATCGAAGGGTCAAGTCCGGCGGATTGAAAAATTTTGGACCAAATTTGGTGAGCCTCTTGATCAAAATCCGCTGGGTCACCTTTTTCAGGTTGATAAACGGTGGCGTAGAGCCTTTCAGGGGGAAATTTCCAAACTTTAACCAAAAGTTCCCATGCCCATTCGATGGCTTCTTTTTTGAAGTAATCCCCGAAGGACCAATTTCCTAGCATTTCGAAAAAGGTATGGTGATAGGTGTCCATACCCACATCTTCAAGGTCGTTGTGCTTGCCCCCTGCACGTATACACTTCTGCGTATCCGCTGCCCTCGGATAGGGCGCTTTATGATCCCCCAAGAAATAGGGGACAAATTGATTCATTCCCGCATTGGTAAATAGCAGGTTGGGTGACTCGGGAAGTAGTGAGGCAGAGGAGACGACTTCGTGTGATTTTTCAGCGAAAAAATTGAGGAATGACTGCCTAATCTCGCTCGATTTCATGGGCAATATCTCAAGATTAAGCGATACGGGACAAAATGGCCGATCCCATCTCCGCCGTGCCAACGGATGCTGCCCCCTGCGCAATGTCTCCGGTTCTAAGTCCAGACCGAATGGTTTCCTTGACCGCATTTTCAATGGCGAGGGCTGCATCTTCCAGCCCGAAGCTGTACCTTAGCATCAAAGCGGCACTCAAGATCTGGGCACATGGATTGGCCAATCCCTTGCCTGCGATATCTGGAGCAGTTCCACCAGCAGGTTCATACAGACCAAAAGGATGTCCGGTGGAATTCTTATCGGTACCCAGGCTTGCCGAGGCGAGCATGCCGAGCGAACCGCAGATTACGGCCAACTCGTCCGAGAGAATATCACCAAACATATTTTCAGTGAGGATCACATCAAATTGATTGGGGTCCCTGACCAGTTGCATTGCCGCATTGTCGACATACATGTGCGAAAGTTCGATGGAGGAATCCAGTTCAGCGATGTACTCGGAGACGGTTTGTCTCCAGAGAACTGATGTCTCCAAAACGTTCGCTTTGTCGACAGAACAGATTCGCTTGTTGCGCAAGCGGGCAGCTTGGACTGCGACTTCGGTGATACGCTTAATTTCGCCCGTTTTGTATACCATGGTGTCAATGGCCTCTTTTTCTCCATTGGCCAAGGATTGCGTATTCTTGGGCTGTCCAAAATAGATCCCACCAGTCAATTCCCGCACACAGAGCACATCGATTCCGGCATTGGCTGTATCTGCACGCAGAGGGGAGAGGTCGGCGAGCTCTGGAAATAGATTCCCTGGACGCAAATTGGCAAAAAGTTCAAAAGCCTTCCGCAAGGGAAGCAGAGCCGCTCTCTCGGGTTGTTCATGAGGAGGTAGGCTTTCCCACTTGGGTCCACCGACCGAGCCAAACAGAATCGCATCGGCAGACTGACAAGCTTCGAGGGTCGAGCCGGGCAAGGCGTTGCCATGGTTGTCTATACCGATTCCGCCCACATCGTGGGTGGAAGTTTGACATGAGAAATTATATGCCTGTCCGGTTTTGGTTAGCACATCTAGGGCGACGGACATGACTTCTGGCCCGATTCCATCTCCTGGCAGGTTAGTGAAGTGTATGGATTTCATTAAAAAAACCCCTAGTACTAATAGAATAGAGGGTTCCTGCAAAGAGGAAAAAAGGGCGAATTGGAGATGAATATGAATTCGTTGACAAAAATAACCGCTTCGATAACCTGAGAATACTTCAATTACAGTCTAGTCCACACGGGACGGGCATCTTGCTCGTCTTTTTTTTTACATTCACACCACCAATCAAATTCTAAAATGAGCAGCGAAATCCTCGCAGTCCTTGAGTACATGGAAAAAGAGAAGGGAATCAGTCGTCCCGATATGATTGCCACGATAGAAAATGCCATCAAGGCCGCAGCCGAACGAGGGGGGGCTAATTCCCAACCCAGTGAAGTTCGTGTGGAGATTAGCGAAAAGACCGGTTCCCTCAAAGCTTGGACCCTTCTTACCGTAGCGGAATCGGTATCTGATACATCCAGAGAAATTCATCTGGATAAGGCTCGTTTGTATGCGGACAACCCGCAGATCGGTGATGTGGTTGAGCGTGAAATGGATCCAGCTTATTTGGGTCGTATCGCCGCGAAAACTGCTGAGCAGGCTATTAAGCAGCGCCTTAGGCAGTTTGAAAAAGAACATATTTATGACGAGTTTCGTGACCAGGTCGGCAATTTGGTGACTGGTACGGTCAGGCGCAAAGAGCGTGGTGACCTGATTGTGGAAGTAGGAAAGGCAGAAGCTCTCTTGCCCTGGCGCGAACAGGCCCCTGGAGAGGACTGGGTGCCGGGCGAACGCATTCGTTGCCTTTTGGTAAAATTGGAACAGCAGGGCAGGGGGCCGGAGCTCATCCTGAGCCGGTCGAATCTCAATTTCGTTAGGAAACTTTTCGATATGGAGGTGTCTGAGATTTCAGACGGCACCGTTACTTTAGCTGCTATGGCACGTGAGCCTGGTTACCGTACCAAAGTTTGCGTTAAAAGTATCGATCCAAAAGTTGATCCAGTTGGAGCCTGCGTTGGAGCCAGGGGTGGCCGAGTCAAGAGCATAGTTCGGGAGATGAACGGGGAAAAGGTGGATATTGTCCGTTGGTTTGAAGATCCCACCGAGCAGTTAATTGAAGCCTTGAAACCTGCTGTTCCCCAAAATATTACCCTGGATCGGGACAAGCGCCGGATGTATTTCGAGGTCAAAGAAGATGATCTCTCCGTTGCCATTGGGCGGAAAGGTATCAACGCTCGTCTGACCTCCAGATTGCTTGGCTGGAAGCTGGATATCGGCAAAGTCGAGGTCAAGGAGGTAGGGTTTGATGAGCGTAAGACAAAAGCGGCGGAAGGCCTCACTTCTGTCGGGATCAAGTTTGAGGTGGCCGATCGCTTGGTTGCATTTGGATTGGTTAGCCCTGAAGCTTTTGAAGGGGTCACCGAAGTTGATCTTGTCGGTTTGGGCTTTGATGAAGAGACAGCGAAGGACATCCTCACCAAAGTATCTGCAGATCAAGCTGCGGTGGATGGCTAATATATATCTACTGCAATAAGTTGCTCAGACCAACCAAACATTAATTTATGAGTGTTCGAATTCACGCGATAGCCAAAGAGACGGATAAAACAAGCAAAGAGATTATTGATATCCTGGCGGAGCGTGGTTACGAAATCAAGAGTGCCTCTTCCACTATCGATAACATTACCGCACAATCTCTTATCGAAGAGTTGCAGGCTGTAGCCAAAGATTCCAAGCAAGAAAAAGATTTTTCTTCGGATCAATCCCCTGAAGTGCCCGCTATTCCTGCTGAGGAAATAAAAGTTCCCTTTGTAAAGTCCAAGGAGGACCTTGAGCATGAAAGGGAGGAAAAGGAAAAAGCTGCCACGGGTAATGCCGAGCAGACATCTGCATCCACTGAATCCGATCATGGGACCGCTGACGATGCCGAAGAAAATGTAGCGGCACCTCTTAGTGGGACAGCTGGTGCTGCCCCGAGCCTTCCTCCGCCTCCAATGAAGCAGGCATCCGTCCCTGTCCCGAAGGCCTCCCCCAAGCCCCAGCAACCCACTGCACCCGCCTCTCCCTCCAGTGGTTCACAGATGGAGGAATCTGGCAGTGTCATTGAAGGCAATCTCATCATCGTTAAGCCTCCTATTGTGGTGAGAGATTTTGCCGGTTTGATCGGATTGAAACCTTTCCAGTTGATTTCAGAACTTATGGAGATGGGCATCTTCGCCTCCATGAATCAGACAATCGAAGAGGATGTGGCCCAGAAATTAGCCAAGGCAAAAGGCTTTGAATTGGAAATTCGTCACCGGGGAGAGAAAGCAGAACCACAGGCTCAGAAAAAGAAAGTGGTGATCGATGAGAATGATGCAAAATTTCTCAAGCCCAGACCTCCGATTGTGTGTATCATGGGACATGTTGACCATGGAAAGACCACGCTCTTAGATACCATCCGCAAAGCCAATGTAGTCGACGGAGAAGCTGGAGGAATTACCCAGCATGTGGGGGCTTACCAAATCGATCACCGGGATAATAAAATTACTTTTCTGGATACTCCGGGACATGCCGCTTTCTCCAAAATCAGAGAAAGAGGAGCCAATTTGACTGATGTTAGTGTCCTCGTGGTTGCTGCGGATGATGGCTTTATGCCTCAATCGGATGAAGCCCTTAAATTTGCCCAGAGATCCCAGTCTTCCCTCATGGTGGCTATTAACAAAATGGATTCCAAAGGGGCGGATGCCGACAGGGTGAAAACCCAGATGCAGGAGCGGTCCATCCCGGCAGAGGATTGGGGCGGTGATGTTGTAACTGTGCCCATCTCTGCTTTGAAAGGGGACAACATCGATGAGCTGCTTGATATGATCATGATCCAGGCAGAGGTGATGGAACTCAAGGCAAACCCCACCGGTCAGTTTGAAGGTATTGTGGTGGAGGCAAGGATGGAGGTGGGACGTGGACCTACCGCCACGATAATTGTCAAGAAAGGCACACTCAAGGTCGGAGATTCCTTCTCCTGCGGAAATGTGTATTGCAAAATAAAAGCTATGATTGATGACCAAGGAAATTCGGTCAAATCTGCGCCCCCATCCACTCCTGTCAACCTGCTTGGTTGGTCGGGCGTCCCTGACTCTGGGGCAACCTGTGTATTTGCTAAAAATGAACGAGAAGCAAGGCGTGCGGCGGAAGAGAATATTGAGACAGAAAAGAAACTTGAAGCCCTCGCAAGGCAGGAATTAGCTGAGTCATCCGAAGAGTCTAGCGAAGAAGAGAGCGAAAATGCTGGCCTCGATGCTCTTTTTGCTGCGATTAATAAGAGCAAATCCACAGTTTACCGTATCATACTTAAGACTGATGTTCGTGGTTCTGTGGAAGCGCTTATTGATTCACTAAAGGATATTTCCAGCGACAAGGTGATGTTGGAAATATTAAGGTCTGATGTGGGTCCAATTACGAAAAGCGATGTCAAAATGGCTCAAACTTCCAACGCTGATGTGATTGGGTTTAATGTGAAGCCAGAAAACGGGGTGATGGGAGAAGCTAAGCATTTGGGTGTCAACTTGTACCAAAACAGCATCATTTACGAAGTCATAGACATGGTTAAGGAAAACATGGCTGAGCTTCTTGAGCCTGAATTATCAGAGAAAAAATCTGGCCGCGCAGAAGTTCGTCAGGTCTTCAAGGTAAGCAAAGGTCGTTCGGTTGCAGGTTGTATGGTAATGGAGGGTCTTATTACCCGTAACAAAGTAGCCCGACTTGTTCGGGGCGGCAAAGTTATTGTCGAGGGCAAAGTAGATACTCTGCGTAGATTCAAAGACGATGTAACTGAGGTAAAAGCTGGATTTGAGTGTGGTATTCGATTGGATCACTTCGATAAATACGAGGAGGGGGATTTGATCGAAACTTTCGAAATCGAAAAAATTCGACCCACTCTATAACCAGTAATTTCTCTTTCCTATGAGCTTACGCCTAGCTCGGGTAAATGAGTTGGTTAAAAGGGAAATCGCCAACTACCTAAGTACTCGCTATGGTTCGGAAACCGTTCGTTGGACCATTACTACTGTCGATGTGGCTGCAGATTTACGAAACGCAACCGTGGCTTACTCAGTGGTGGGAGATGAAATTTGTGCCCGTGAAGCCCAATTATTTTTTAGGAAGCATGCAAGTGAGATTCGAGGACAGGTTAGCAGGCATGTTGTCCTCAAGTATTCCCCTAAGCTAAATTTTACTCGCGATCATGGTATGGAACAGGGAAATAGGACATTAGAAATATTAGACGAATTGGAAGGCGAGTCGACACCTCAGGCACCTGAGTCATGATTAATGACTCATGTCACATAAGTGTGACATTTTGTCTACTTATTTTCTCTCGCATTAGATGTATAAGCGGTTTATTGTATTCTTAATATCCTAGTATTCAGCGATATAGGTAAATTTAGATTTTAGGTACAGAATTTGCATCATAGATGGCGTGAGCAAAATAATTGGAATTGATCTAGGTACAAGTAATTCGTGCATGGCCGTTATGGAAGCAGGCGAGCCCCAAGTGATCCCTAACTCCGAAGGAAACCGGACCACACCTTCCATCGTTGCCTTTTCTAAAAGCGGCGAGCGCATAGTTGGGCAGGCAGCAAAAAGACAAGCTGTTACCAACCCTGCTAACACAATATTTTCAGCCAAGAGGCTGATTGGTCGCAAGTTCTCTGAAATTAAGGACGAGATTGGTACCCTGCCTTACAAAGTGATTGAAGGTAAGAACGGGGCAGCTGTCATCGAGTGTGAGATAGACGGAAAAACTGAAACCTTCATGCCTGAGCAAATTTCTTCGATGGTTTTGGGTAAACTTAAGGCCGATGCGGAGTCTTACCTAGGCGAGCCGGTCACCCAGGCCGTTATCACGGTACCAGCCTACTTTAATGACGATCAAAGAAGGGCAACCAAAGACGCAGGTGCGATTGCCGGCCTCGAGGTTCTTAGAATAATCAACGAACCGACTGCTGCTTCCCTGGCCTATGGATTGGATAAAAAAGGTGAGGAAACTATTGCGGTATACGATCTCGGTGGGGGTACATTTGACATAAGTGTTCTGGAAATTGCGGATGGTGTTTTTGAAGTCAAGGCAACCAATGGCGATACCCAACTCGGTGGTGATAATTGGGATCATCAAATTATTAATTGGCTCATTGATGATTTCAAGAAGGAACAGGGGATTGATTTGTCCGGAGATCCCATGGCTATGCAGCGTTTGAAAGAAGAGGCGGAAAAGGCCAAGATGTCCCTGTCCTCCTCCCAATCCACTGATATCAATCTTCCATTCATCACCGCAGATTCGAGTGGGCCCAAGCATCTCAATGTCACGCTGACTCGTTCTAAATTGGAGCAGATTTGTGAAGACCTATATGCCAGAACGAAAAAACCATTTGAGTCCTGTCTCTCCGATTCGGGCCTTAGTATCGGTGATGTTAGCAATCTTGTTTTGGTTGGCGGCATGACGCGCAGTCCAAGAGTTATCCAGATTGCCAAGGAACTCGGTGGCAAGGATGCTCACCAAGGTGTCAACCCGGATGAGGTTGTAGCCATTGGAGCGGCAATTCAGGGTGCTGTTTTACAGGGTGATGTAAATGATGTTCTCTTGTTGGATGTTACACCTTTGACTCTTGGTATAGAAACAGCTGGTGGTGTTTCCACCCCGATGATCGAAAGAAACACCACTATTCCTACTAAGAAATCTCAGGTTTTTTCAACTGCCGCAGATAACCAGCCTGCTGTCGACATTGTTATTCTCCAGGGCGAACGCTCGATGTCCTCCGATAACAAGACTTTGGGAACTTTCAAACTTGATGGTATCCGTCCGGCACCCCGTGGTACACCCCAAATCGAAGTTACATTTGATATCGATGCCAATGGTATTCTTAATGTGAGTGCCAAGGACAAAGATACGGGCAAGGACCAAAAAATTACCATATCCGGTTCCTCAAGCATGGATGAAGCAGAGGTAGACCGGCTTAAAAAAGAGGCCGAGAAGTTTGCCGATCAGGACAAAAAGAAGATGGAATCTGTCCAAAGCAGGAACGAGTTGGACTCCTTAGTCTACCAATGCGAGAAGCAAGTAAGTGACTTGGGCGAGCAACTTCCTGAAGAACTTAAGAAAAAGATCGAGGATCTGCTCGGGGACGCACGGAAAGTGCTCGATGACTCCTCTTCTTCTGCTGAAGCGATCAATGAGGCAAAAGAAAAGCTACAAAAAGGTTTTGAAGAACTCATCAAACTTTCCTCTGCCAATCCAGGTGAACCATCCAAAGACTCGCCCTCCGGAGATCCCCAAGGGAGTGCCGAAGGTTCCTCTAAGTCAGGGAAGAAAGAGGATGATATCGTCGATGCAGATTTTGAGGTAGTGGACGACGAAAAGTAGTCACCTGTTCGAATTTTCGCAGAATTCAATTTTCCGAAATCATCAGTGATGCGGATTATCGTTAATGTATAAACCTAAAATAACCTAAATTAAAGGAATATGAGTAAACCTAAAATAACTCCATTGGGAGATCGCGTTCTGGTAAAGCAAGTCGAAGATGACGAGCAGGTCAAGGGCGGGATCATCATCCCAGATTCAGCTAAAGAAAAGCCGCAGGAAGCGGAAGTAGTTGCCCTTGGCACTGGTAAGAAGGATGATTCCGGCAAGGATATTCCTTTCTTGGTCAAGAAGGGTGACAAAATTCTTATAAGCAAATACGGCGGAACTGATGTAAAAGTCGATGATGTCGAGTACAAGATTCTTCGCGAGGAAGATATTCTTGGCATCGTAGGTTAATTCATTTCACAAATCGTAAACTTCCAAATTTTTTAAAAAATATGGCTAAACAAATTCTATTCGACGAAGCAGCCCGTAAGAAAGTTCTTAAGGGTGTGTCGACACTTGCTGAAGCAGTCAGCGTAACGCTTGGACCCAAGGGTCGTAATGTCTTAATTGACAAAAAATTTGGCTCGCCCACCGTCACCAAGGATGGGGTTACCGTTGCCAAGGAGATTGAACTTGAGGATCCCTATGAAAACATGGGTGCTCAAATGGTTCGTGAGGTTGCATCCAAAACTTCAGATCTTGCTGGCGATGGTACAACCACCGCTACCGTTTTGGCTCATGCTGTCTACCGTGAGGGCTTGAAAAATGTGGCTGCGGGTGCTAACCCCGTATACCTTAAACGTGGTATTGATAAGGCCGTCGAGGCAGGCGTTGCCAAACTTTTGCGCGACAGCAAAAAGGTTTCTGACCGCGAAGAAGTTCGCCAAGTTGCCACAGTTTCTGCAAATTGGGACGGTGAAATCGGCGAGATCATTGCGGACGCAATGGACAAAGTCGGCAAAGACGGTACCATTACCGTAGAAGAAGCCAAAAGCATTGAAACTACCCTTGATGTGGTTGAAGGTATGCAGTTCGATAAAGGCTATCTTAGCCCTTATTTCTGCACCAATAATGAAACGATGGAAGCTGCCCTCGAGGATTGCTACATCTTAATTCACGAGAAAAAGATCAGTGCGTTAAATGATTTGCTTCCTTTACTTCAGCTTGTTTCCAAACAGGGTAAGCCCCTTCTTATCATTGCAGAGGATGTGGAGGGTGAAGCATTGGCTGCCCTTGTGGTGAATAAGCTCCGTGGTACCTTGAATGCCTGTGCGGTAAAAGCCCCTGGTTTTGGTGATCGTCGCAAGGAAATGCTCCGCGACATTGCTGTACTTACCGGTGGACGTTGCTTGACTGAAGACCTTGGAATCAAGCTTGAAAATGTTCAGCTTGCCGACCTCGGACGTGCAAAACGCATCACCGTTGACAAAGAAAACACCGTCATCGTGGAAGGTGCAGGTAAAGCAGTTGATATTCAAGGGCGTGTTAAACAAATCCGTCGTCAAATCGAGGAGACCACTTCCGATTATGACCGCGAGAAACTCCAAGAGCGCTTAGCCAAGTTGGCTGGCGGGGTTGCAGTCATTAATGTCGGGGCAGCTACTGAGCCTGAAATGAAAGAAAAGAAAGCCCGCGTTGAAGACGCTCTTCATGCTACCCGTGCTGCGGTAGAGGAAGGCATTCTTCCCGGAGGCGGTGTTGCTCTTCTTCGTGCCGCGAAAGCTGTCGAAAAAGCTGCTGAAGCCCTGGAGGGTGATGAGCAAATCGGAGCAGGTATCGTCCGTCGTGCTATCGAAGCGCCCCTGCGCAAGCTTTGCGATAACGCAGGTGTGGAGGGTTCTCTCGTTGTTCAACAAGTTCTCAAATCCAAAGGAAGTATGGGCTACAATGTGGCAACGGATACCCACGAAGATCTGATTAAAGCAGGTGTTGTGGATCCAACCAAGGTCTCCCGTACCGCATTGCAAAATGCTGGTTCCGTATCTGGTCTCTTATTAACCACTGATTGCATGATTACAGATATTCCCGAGAAGGAGGCACCGGCTCCTGCAGGACATGGTCACGATCATGGCATGATGTAAGAATTTTTTCTTACGATTCTATTAATAGGGCGTTCTCTTCGGAGAACGCCCTTTCTTTTGATCTAGATAAAGTGTGGTGTGTTTGTATGTACAGGGAATCGATTAAACCGATCCCAGGGAAAGCTTGGAGTGATTGGAATAGCGTTCCGATTGTTCATCGGCATGGTAGGATGAACGGACGAGTGGCCCGGATTCAACGACTTCAATGCCTAGGTCGTGAGCTTCCTCTTTCCAGGAGGCGAATTCCTCAGGCGTTACCCACCGGTCAATCGGGGCATAGTTTGAACTGGGTTGTAGGTATTGGCCCAATGTTAACACATTTAAACCGATCGCAGTCAAGTCTTCTAATGCCTGCCGAATTTCTTCCTCTTTTTCACCCAATCCAAGCATGATTCCTGATTTGATGGGGAACCCTCTTTTCTTGGCATGAGCCAAGACATCGAGGCTGCGCTGATAATGAGCGGATTTACGAATCGGGCGCTGGAGCCTTTCTACTGTCTCCAAATTATGATTAAAGATATTCGGACAAGCGTCCAGAACAAGGTCTAGGTTTTCAAAGTTGCCTTTAAAGTCAGGAACCAGCACTTCAATAGCGGTGCCAGGATTTCGGTTGCGCACGGCTCGAATGGTAGCTGCCCAAACTTTGGCTCCCCCGTCCGGCAGGTCATCTCTGGCAACAGAGGTCAGCACACAATGCTTTAGCCCCATTTTAGCTACCGCATCTGCAACCCTAGGGGGTTCCGCTAAATCCAGTTCAGTCGGTTTACCTGTCTGCACTGCGCAAAAGGAGCAGGCTCGGGTACAAATATTTCCCAGAATCATTAAGGTCGCCGTACCTCTGGACCAGCATTCACCCATGTTGGGACATTGAGCACTTTGGCAAACTGTATTGAGCTGGTTCTGGTCAACCAAAGTTCGCACCCTGCCATATTCCGGACCGGAAGGCAATTTTGCCCTGAGCCATTTAGGCTTAAAGATTCGTGATTTTTTTTCGGTCATCAACTCGATGCAGTTGATCCCTGCTTGCCTAGGGTTTGCACATATCCATCTCCCGATTTGTTTTTTTCAAAAACAGAGAAACCGTTTTTCAAAAGATGGTCCTCAGAGAGCAATTTTTTCTCCCGGGTCGCTGAATAATGTAGTGTGATACTGGGCGAGGTAATTATCTTTTGAATGGGATCTCCTGTTATGGGGTGCTCGGTCAATGGTTGATCATCTAATTCGTGCTCCACCTCAATATATTGAGGGGGGGTTTTTCCGTTGAGAATCAAATATTCGGTTAGAGGCATAGATGAGATGATCTAGGCAGTCTTCGTCTTCTTTGGAGGGAATTCAAAGCCAATCGAACCATTGTCCTTGAGAATGAGATTTGCATCAAACCTACGTTTTGTGCGACGGGAAATAAAACCTTTGATCAGGCCAGTTTTCTTATCGGAAACTAATTTCTTTAATTCATCCACGGGGATTTCTTTATCAAGGAGCTTCCTGGTGATACGAAAATTGCAGTCATAGTCATCGGAAACCCTTTTATTATTGGAGCAAATAAAGGATAGGTCGGTTTGATGTAATTTACCTTGGCAGAGTGGGCAATCGGTTATGACGGGAGCTGTCTTGATCATGTCCTTTTCTACCGACTCTTCCTGTTCATTTTTGGAATTCTCAAAAAGAAAAGTAATTTTGAACTCCTCATCAATTTGCAGCATTGCTGAAAAGCGTTGTCCTGTCTTTGAAATAAAGTCATCGAGGGGGCCCACTCTCTTCTTAGAAAGGAGGATGGATACTTCATCCGCCGTTAGCCTGCGTCCAGCAATATTTTTGGATATCTTTAAGTTTCCGGACTGGTCTTGGTAAGAATTTAACCCTTCATATACCATCTCGCCGTTAATGGGAGATGTGATAGCTGTCTCTTTGAGGGTGACTTTGGATTCGTCAAAATTTGTCGTTTTCTCAACAAATTCACGGGTGAGCTTAGAGATTTCCGCCATAAAAGCTTGGCGTGTCATCTTACCCTCCTCAATGAGGCGAAGTTTTTGCTCCCATTCACCTGTCAATGCGGGACTGGTCAGCACTTCAACTCCAGAAGCGTGAAGGAATTGAAAAAGATCCTCGGCCTTGAGAGAGGGAAAGATTTCTGTGCCTTCTCTGCGTAAATATTTTTCTTTAATTAGGTGCTCAATGGTGGCTGCACGAGTTGCGGGGGTACCAAGCCCTTTGTCTTTGAGGGCTTCAGCTAAGTTTTCATCATCCACTAATTTTCCCGCACTTTCCATGGCAGAAAGGAGGGTCGCTTCGGTGTAGCGGGGCGGGGGATTGGTTTGGTCAGAGATAAGTTCAGCATCGAGAAAGCTAGCATCCTCTCCCTCAACCAATGCAGGTAATGAATTTTCAGGGCTATCGTCTTTTCCGTAAATGGATAACCAGGAGGGCAGGACCAGTATCTTGCCTTCGGTCTTGAACGAATGATCACCAATCTGTGTGTTGCGGGTTGTGATATCCCACTCGGCAGGAGGGTAAAAAACTGCAATGAAGCGTTTTTGGATCAGATTGTAGATCTTTTGTTCGTTTGCATCCAGACCTTTGGGGTAATTGGAGGTGGGTATAATGGCAAAGTGATCACTAATTTGCTTATTGTTGAAGACTTTTTTGTCATTTGGGTTGACCCATCCCTCATCCAAAACCCTATGGGCAAAGGGCTGGAGGTCGCCCTCGGTTTTTCTCAACAGATCTTGGCAGGTTGCCGCATAATCCTCCGGTAAGGCCTTGGAGTCCGTTCGGGGGTAGGTAATGACCTTGTGTTTCTCATACAAAGACTGAGCGATTTGTAGAGTGCGACTTGCTGGGAGATGGTGGAGTCGATTGGATTCTCTTTGTAGGGTGGTGAGGTCGTATAACCTCGGAGAACTTTGCTTGGAGCGTTTTTTGGTATCTGAAACCGGGCATTGGCTGGCTTCATTTACTGTTTCGAAAATAGACTTTGCGTCTTCCTCATTCCATAAGCGATCGATCCGATCACGGTCATTAGACTTATCTTTGACGTAATCAGGTTTTTGGTAAATGCCTTGATACACACCAGAGCGAATTTCAAAATTTGCCCGGATGTTGTAATAAGTCTGGGGGACGAAATCTTGAATTTCATGTTCCCGTTCGATCACCAGTGATAACGTGGGCGTTTGGACACGCCCAACTGTGGAAACCTGTCTACTGCTGGCCTTGTTTCGCTTAATAGTCACGGCCCTGGTTCCGTTGATACCGATAAGCCAGTCGGATTCCGATCTGCACCTCGCTGCATCGAGCAGGGGTTGCATCTCCTCGGAGTCCCTTAATTTACTGAAGGAGTCTTTGATTGACTGGTCGGTCATAGAGAGAAGCCAAAGTCTTTTCACTGCCAATTTCGATCCGGATAATTCGTGGATATAATTGAAGATCAATTCACCTTCTCTTCCGGCATCACAGGCGTTGATGACATACTCCAAGTCTTTTCTTTTGAGTTGTTTCTTCAGGCTCTGAAACTTCTTCTTGGCAATAGACACTGGTTTGAGCTTAAATTCCTCAGGGATAATCGGCAGGTTGGCGATTTTCCATGCCTTCAGTTTCTTATCAAAGTCATCGGGCATAAAGAGTTCGACGAGGTGACCAACCGCACTGTCAACGACCCATTCGTCATTCTCATAGTAATCTTCCTTTTTGGGGATTCTACCCAAAACTCGGGCAATATCACGGGCAACGCTTGGTTTTTCTGCCAAAATAAGTTTTTTCATTCCAAAAATTTAATGTTTTCCAAGATGAGTAGGTTCGCTGGGAAATTGATTACAAGAAGCGGGGTAAAATATCGTCCATTGAATGGAGCAATAAATTCATTGAATCGATGGTTTCGTTGCCCATGTTGGAGATGCGGAAAGTTTTTCCCTTTATTTTACCATAGCCTCCATCGATGGCGATTTTCTTTTCAACCCGCAAAGCTTTCACAAAACCGGCCACATCGAATTCCAAATTGTTTCTGACGCAGCTGAGGGATTTTGATGCATATTGTTTCTCAGGCAATAATTCGAAGCCCTTGGACTCCAGCCATTGGTGCACCAGCTCGTTAAGTTGGGCGTGCCGTGCATGGCGACGCTCCACACCTTCTGCGAAAATTGTGTTCAGGGTATACTTGAGCCCATGAATTTGAGGAATTGCCGGGGTGCTTGGCGTCATTCCCTTTTCGTGATTTTTAAGAAACTCGATGAAATCAAAGTAATACCCTCTTCCTTCGATAGTTTCTGCCCGGGCAAATGCCCGATCGGATACGGTAAGCAAAGCCAGGCCAGGGGGTAGGGCAAGGGCCTTTTGTGAGCCGGTCAAAATCACATCGATGCCCCATTCATCTTTGGGAATAGGGACAACTGAAAAGGAGCTTACGGTATCAATTACAGAAATCACCTCTGGATATTTACGCAGAACCTTCATGATTTCCTCAAGGGGGTTCATCATTCCGCAGGATGTTTCGTTGTGCACTAAAGTGACGAGGTCATACTCACCGGTGGAAAGCCTCTCATCGAGAACAGCGGGGTCGATGTGGGAACCCCATTCCACTTCTAGTCCATCCGCTTCCTTCCCGCATCGGCGGGCAACATCTAGCCACTTGTCAGAAAAAGCTCCGCACATACAGCAGAGAGTTTTCCTAGCACAGAGGTTTCTTATTGCCCCCTCCATGACCCCCCAGGCACTGGATGTGGAAAGGAAGACCGGGTCCTTGGTATCAAAAAGCTCCTGAAGTTGAGGTTGGCAGGAATTGTAGAGTTCCACAAAGTCAGGACTGCGGTGACCCATCACTCGGGTTGACATGGCTTGGTAAGCCTCAGGTGAAACATCAACCGGGCCGGGAATATGCAGTTTATAATCAATCATAATTAAGAAGAAATGCCTGATGGGATTATCTCATGCGAGAGGTTCTTTTGCCCGACCAGAACTAATTTGGGTTCCCAAACGGAAGCCTCTTCGGGGTTCAGGGAAACAAAGGTGAGGATTACCAAAAGGTGGCCCGCTTTCCCTTTGTGGGCAGCTGCACCGTTTAGGGCAATTTCTCCCGATCCGCGCGGTGCGGGTATGCAATAAGTTTCAAATCTCTCGCCGTTGGTTATGTTACCAACGAGAATTTTTTCGTGGTGCAAAAAACCGGCTGCGTCCAATAAATCTTGGTCAATGGATAAACTTCCAGAGTAGTCTGGATGCACCGAGGTAACGGTTGCACGATGAAGCTTTGATTTGAGTAAGGTAATTTGCATGAGTTACTTGTCACAAAAGGTGAGATAAAATACTTACTATATATAAAAGTCAACGGAGCAAAGGGGCCTGCTATGGAAAACTGGTTGAAAATGAGTTGAATATGCGTTGTTATTTGACTCGGAATGAATCAGCACGGGTTTGCAAACTTGAAGAGATGTTGGAGCGACTTCGAAAGCTTTGTCGAAGGAGTTCTTTATGACCGGGACTTGTCTATTTGTGCACGTTTGTTCGGCCTTTTTCTCACTCCCTTTTCCTATCTTTTTCGTTTCATTGTTTGGCTGCGTTTGTCGCTTTATAATCTCAACTTCATCCTCAAAAAGGAAAGGCTCAATGCACTAGTCATTGTGGTGGGGAATTTAACTATGGGAGGCACTGGCAAAACCCCTGTTGTTGAAAGGCTGGCGAAAGAACTTCAGGCAAAAGGGAAAAAGGTCGGAGTCCTGAGCCGGGGCTACAAGAGCAAGGAGCAGTCCAAGAGTGGATTTCTCGGCTTATTCTCAGGCAAGCAGATTGCAGAAGTAGCCCCCAAGGTGGTCAGTGATGGGGAGAGTGTACTCCTTAATTCAGAGGATGCCGGGGACGAACCTTACATGCTGGCCAATAACTTGCCTGGTGTTGTTGTGGTTATTGATAAAGACCGGGTCAAGGCAGGCCGCCATGCAATCGAGCAATACGGAGTAGATGCTTTGATTCTCGATGATGGGTTTCAATATCTCCCTATCAAGGCAGACATGAACCTGCTTTTGGTCGATCAAATCAATCCTTTCGGGAATCGAAAGCTCATTCCCCGAGGCATTCTTCGTGAACCAGTAAACA
>Ga0181601_10001409_pt1 | contig 20518 bp, 18 predicted proteins | sample 041ome_8_FD_133020 | JGI IMG/M metagenome (GOLD analysis project Ga0181601, IMG submission 133020) | Coastal salt marsh microbial communities from the Groves Creek Marsh, Skidaway Island, Georgia - 041407BS metaG (megahit assembly) | ecosystem: Environmental > Aquatic > Marine > Intertidal zone...
ACCTTCTTTCTCGAAACCGGCGTGTTCTCGGCTATCACGCTATTAATTGCAACCTTGGGCGATGCGGCGGTTGCAGCCCATCAGATTGCCATCAACGTCTGGGATGTTTTCTATATCCCGATGGTCAGTATTGGGAGCGCCATGGCGACACGCATGGGTCATGCTATTGGTGCTGGCAACGCACACGGGGTCCGTATGGCGCTGCGGGTAGGCGCGGCGCTGTCTACCATGATTGGCCTGTTGGCCATGTCACTGCTGCTGCTATTTCCCGACGCGATCATTGGCGCTTACACCCAGTCAGAAACCATCCGTGAATTGGCGTTTAGCCTGCTACGTCTTGCAGCGCTATTCATTATGATCGACGTTGTTCAGATCGTGGGGTCGTTTGTATTGCGCGCGTATAAAGAGACCCAATTCCCCTTCTTAGTGGTCACTTTTTCATATTGGGGTTTGGCGCTCCCGCTGGGATATGTCATGGCCATCCATTGGGGAGGCAGCACACCCGAGGGCACCATCGATTTTTGGTATGCCACCATTCTGGGTATCGCGGTAGCCGCGGCGCTGATCACGTGGCGAGTCAGGCGACTTCTCAGCGCCCTCGACTAGCCCACACGCGCCTAGCGAGATGCGTCGCTACATACCGGGCAGTCATCGCGCCGCATCAAGCTGATCTGCGTTTGCTCATCGGCCCAGGCATCCAACAGTTGCAACCGGCCCCATGGAAGGTCCGCACCAAGACACCATTTGATCGCCAACAGGGCTTGTTGTAGCGCAACCAGACCCACTACTGGACCCAAAATACCCAGCTCAGCGCAACCACCGGCACCGTCGTGGCTGCCGTCTGCCATGAGACAGTGATAGCAACCGAATTTCCGATCGGCGTCGAAAATAGCCCACTGCCCGGCCGTACGAACGGCGGCGCCCATGATCCATGGCAGTGTTAAGTTAAGGGTGGTGCGGTCAATTAGTCGCCGCGTTTCGGCAGAATCTGTCGCGTCCACCACCAGATGAATGCCCTCAAGCAAGGCACTGGCGCTATCGGGTTCAAACCGGCAGAGGCGGGGATCTAGGTCCACATCAGAATTATTGGACTGCAAACGAGCAGCGAGAACGGCTACCTTGGCTTGACCGATATCAGACTCAGCGAAGACCACTTGTCTGGGCAGGTTACTGCGCTCGATAACGTCATCGTCCACTAATCTGAGATAACCCACTCCGGCCGCGGCGAGATATTGCGCTAACGGCACACCCAGTCCACCCGCACCCACAATGAGTACGCGAGTTGACTGCAACTTCAACTGACCCTCGAGATCAACTTGAGGCAGGACCAATTGCCGTGCGTACTGATTCAGTTGCCGGTCTGTGAGTTCAGCCATTGTCCCCCCGTGATGCGCGCCTGATGCGACCAGTCTTGACGCGTTCGGACGTGCTGAAAACCGGTCGATCTAAGCAGCTCCGTCACGGCCTCGGCTTGATCGTAACCGTGCTCGATAAGCAGCCATGCCGCTGTATTAAGCGCTTGCGGCGCCTGCTCGATGATTTGTTCAATCGCCTCCAACCCCGTGTTGCCAGCCACCAGGGCGGTATCAGGCTCGGCCGGGAGATCGCCCTGAGTCAGGTGCACGTCGTTCGCAGCGATGTAAGGCGGATTCGAAACCACAAGATCCCAGCGCGTTTCTGGAACCGCCTGAAACCAGTCACCCTGCCGCCAGTCCACCTCCAAAGCCAACGATCGGCTATTTTCCCGCGCACACAACAGGGCCTGCTGACTCAGATCTACTCCTGTTATCCGGATAGCGGGACGCTCAGCTTTGCAGGCGAGCGCCACAGCGCCACTCCCTGTTCCAAGATCAAGCGCCGTCTGCGCTCCCGCATCGATGCATTCGAGTGCCCACTCAACCAAATGCTCTGTCTCACGTCGCGGTATCAGCACATCCCGGCTTACCCTTAGGCGCAGGGTCCAAAAATCGCGGTAGCCCAACAGATAGGCGAGTGGCTCTCCCTTTGCACGGACTTCTGCCTGAGTCAGAAACATACCCGCGCGGCGGTCATCAAGAGGTTCGTCAGCATGGGCAATTAACCAACCCCGATCCACTTCTAGCAAATGCGCCAGCAGCAGTTCTGCCTCGCTGCGCTCAATGCCAACCTGCTGAAGAAGTTTTCGAGGCGTCATTCCTCTGCCATCGCGGCAAGCAGATCTGCCTGATGTTCCTGGCGCAGCGGGATGATCAATGAATCAAGGTCGCCGCTAACCACCTCGTCTAACTTATAGAGGGTCAGGTTGATTCGATGGTCAGTAATGCGGCCCTGAGGAAAATTGTAGGTCCGGATCCGCTCTGACCGGTCGCCCGAGCCCACCAGAGAGCGTCGCTCAGAGGCTTGAGACGCTTTCTGACTGTCCAGCTCCGCGGATAGCAAGCGGGCTTGCAGCAGTGACATCGCGCGGGCACGGTTTTTGTGCTGCGATCGCTCGTCCTGACACTCCACCACTATGCCGGTCGGCAGATGCGTCAAGCGAACCGCAGAGTCAGTGGTATTCACGTGCTGCCCGCCCGCTCCGGACGACCTGAAGGTATCGACTCGTAAATCCTCTTTGCGAATTTCAATGCTGTCGACCTCCTCGAGCTCCGGCATAATCGCCACGGTGCAGGCAGAGGTATGAATCCTGCCCTGAGATTCGGTCTCAGGCACCCGCTGTACACGATGGGCCCCCGACTCGAACTTGAGATGGCTGTAGACATCCTGACCGGCGACGCGGCTGATCAACTCTTTAAAACCGCCATGATCCCCGGGGCGCTCCGACAGCACTTCGACGGACCAGCCTTTCTGCTCTGCGTATCGGTGATACATCCGGAAAAGATCCCCAGAGAAAATAGCCGCTTCATCGCCGCCGGTACCCGCGCGAATCTCAAGAAAAACATTGCTGCCATCGCTGGGATCGCGGGGCAGCAAGAGTACCTGGAGCGCTGCCTCAGTTTCCAACAGTTGCTGCTCGGTCTCGGCTATTTCCTCCCCGGCCAGTGCCCGCAATTCGGGATCAGGGTCATCCAGCATTTGTTTTGCATCAGTCGAGGCCTCCTGCAGCTGGTGCCATCGCTGATACTGCGAAACCACCGCGTCAAGATGCGAAAATTCCTTTGATAAATCCCTGAAGCGGTTTTGATCAGAGGCAGTTTCGGCATCGCCCAATAGCGCGCCCACTTCCTGATGGCGATCGGCCAATGCTTCGAGCTTAGTGATAAGGGAGGCTTTCATTGTCGAAGTACCGGCCGGCGTTACTGGAGGGTCGCGCCCTCATCCCGCTCATCATCGAAATCGGTGAGACCGAGCATGGCCGCCATGCGAGAGACATCCCGCTTGCCACCCTCCTTCGCCAACTGCCGCAGACCTGCCGTGGGGGCGTGGATCAATTTATTGGTGAGATCTCGAGCCAATCTCCCGAGCACTTCCTCCGGGTCTGCACCTTTCTCCAACATCCTCAGTGCCTTGTCCAGCTCTGCCTGTTGCAATGCCAAGGCAGAATCCCGGTAGGTCTTGACGACATCGGCCGATTGCCGCTCCAGTAACCCATCTTTCAGTGCGGCGATCCCGTCGGCAACAATTTCGTCCGCTTTACTCGCTTCTGATGCCCGCAGTCGCAGGTTCTCTTCAATGACCTCGCGCATATCATCGACGGTGTAGAGGTAAATATCGGGTATCTCCGATACCTGCGGCTCAATGTCTCGCGGCACGGCCAGATCAATCATCAGCATGGGGCGCCAACGGCGCGCTTTGACCGCCTCTTCGACCGCGCCTTTGCCAAGTATCGGTAGCTGACTGCCCGTGGAGCTGATGACGATATCGGCGTCGGCCAAGCGCGTGGTGACGTCCGCCAATAAAATAGCTTCGGCATCAAACTGCGCGGCGAGCTGTTCAGCGCGCTCCAATGTGCGGTTGGCAATAATGAGCTTGCCGAGCCCGGCATCCCGCAGATGTCGCGCCACCAGCTCGATGGTCTCACCGGCACCTAATAGCAGGGCCGTGCTGCGTTCCATATCACTGAAGATCTGCCGCGCGAGATCAACAGCCGCATAAGCCACGGACACCGGATTTTCGCCAATCGCCGTATCGGTTCTCACCCGTTTGGCGATTCTGAAGGCTTCGGGAAAAATCAAATTAAGATGGAAGCCAACTGCACCCGCCTCTTGCGCAACGGCAAAAGCAGACTTCATCTGACCAAAAATCTGTGGCTCACCCAGCACCATGGAATTGAGCCCTGCCGCCACGCGAACTAGGTGCGAGGCAGCGGCCAAGCCGTGGTTCCGATAGATCGATGGCGATAGCTGATGCACGTCGATGCCATGGTGTCCAGCCAGCCAACTAGCCAGCTGATCACTTGCGGTGACGCCATCTGCGCCCTCGGGTAGCACGCCATACAGTTCGGTGCGATTGCAGGTAGACAGGATCACGGATTCGCTTAGCTGCGTATCCCGAATCAGTGCGCTGAGTGAATCCGGCACTTTTTCAGGGGCGAAAGCGATCTGCTCGCGCAGTTCTACTGAAGCGGAGTCGTGATTGACACCTACTACTACCAGTCTGTTCAACATGGGCTCGGTAACGTCCTCGCCAGCCGCTGTAACTTGTTATCATACCACTTACCTGCGACCAACTCGCTGGCTTGGTAACTTGTCGCCTAAGGCTCACTGCTCACCCATGCTTCGCTACCAAATTCTCACCGCGCTGTTTGTGATCGCTCTCCCGGGCTGCTCAACGCTTCCTGAGGCAGAGCCCGACACGCCGTTGGCCGTGCCTGCAGCAAAAAAGTCGACAGTCGCCGAGGAGCCGCCAGAGACCCCGATACCCGAAGACAATTTGCTGCCCCTCTTGCAAGCAGAGTTCGCGCTGAGGGCTCGCGACTACAATCAAGCCGTGGCGCTGCTCACGGAGCAGGCCGCGCTATTGACCGACCCGGCGCTTGCCCGCAGGGCACTCCGTCTTGCGGAATTTGTCTCCGATGCCGAACGCGCGGCAGCGATGGCAGTGCGGCTGGTCGAGCTGGATCCCGAGGATGGTGCTGCGCAGGCCGCCGCCTCAGGCTGGCTATCGAGAACAGGTCGGCCAGTGGCGGCACTGGAATTTGCCGGTAACGCTTATGAGTTGGGTCACCCGGTCAACGTTGCCACAACGCTGGGCAACTATGAGCAGATAGACGACGATTCAAAGGCCGCCATCGCTGAAGCTTTGCACAACCTCGCCACGCGTTGGCCCGATGACAATGAGATCGCGATTGCATCCAGCCTGTTAGCCAGATTGGAGCTGGACTGGCGTCGTGCTGAATCTTTCTTACTCCCTGTGCTAGAGCGCTCGCCTGGGGATGTTCGCGCCATCATGTTGTGGACACAGCTCCAGCTCGATCAATCCTTGCCCAATCCGCTGCAGAGATTGGAGGACGCCGTTGCCGCTTTACCCGCCAATCAGGAGCTGCGGCTGCAATATGCCCGCTTGCTAGGCTCCGAGGGTGACTACACAGGTGCTAGAGAGCAGTTCGCCCTGCTGCTCGAAGTCGATCCAAGCAACCCGGAACTCCTGTCTACCGCAGCCCTGCTGGATTTCGAACTTGAATTTTTTGATGCTGCACAGCTCAAATTTGAGCAGCTGGTCGCGCTGGGTGAACGACCCGACGAGGCGCACTACTACATTGGTCGAATCGAAATGTCCCGCGACCGTTACCCGGAAGCCATCGAATCGTTTGCACAGGTGGGGCCGTCGCGCGAGTTTCGCGATGCAAAAGCAAGAGCCGCATCATTGTTGGCCGATACTGCTTTCGCCAGCGATATCCGCGACTTTTTTGAGACGCAACGTCGCGCCTTCCCCAGCAATGCGGAACAGCTGTTCTTGCTAGAGGCCGATGCGCTCGGAGATTGGGATGGCGAGGCACTTAAGGCCTACGATCGGGGTTTAACGGCTTTCCCAAGATCCTTCTCCCTGCTCTACGGCCGGGCCATGGTGCACGAGGCGGACGGCGAGTTGACCGCAATGGAGACTGACTTGAGGCGTATTCTTGAGCAGGACCCCAATCATGCCGCCACGCTCAATGCGCTGGGCTATACCCTGACCAACCATACTGAGCGCTACAAGGAAGCCGCCGACCTGATTGAACGCGCGCTCGCACTATCGCCTGGCGATCCCGCGATTCTCGACAGCCTTGGATGGGTCTATTACAAATTGGGCCAGTTGGCTCAGTCTGAGGCGCTGTTACGACAGGCGCATCAGGCGTTTCCTGACCCTGAGGTGGCCGCACACCTGGGCGAGGTATTGTGGATTCAGGGTAAGGAAATTGAAGCAAGGGATATCTGGCGCGACGGTCTCAGTCGTGTACCCCAGCATTCGATCATTCTCGAGGCGTTGCAGCGTCTTGGCGCTGACCTGCCATGAACCTGTTCACTCAGACCGCCGCGCAGCCTGCTCGACGCCATCTGATTCAACTGCTCCTCTGTTTCACCTCAGCGTTATTTCTAGGGTGTGCGACACCGCCGGAGAGCGACAACCCTGACCTCTCATCCTTACCTCTACCCCCAATGGACCTCGACCGTTGGCAGGCTTCTGGCAAGGCCTCATTTGCCTTCGACGACGAAGCCGAAACGGCACGTTTTCTGTGGCAACGGACGACGGCAGACGCAGAGAACATCACGCTAAAAGGCCCTTTCTCGCTGAATGCTGTGACGTTGTTACGACAAGACGGGGAATTGTGGTGGCAACAGGAAGGCGAGCTGCGATCAATGTCGGACCTGGAGGGAGCAACTGCCTTGACCAAGGCAATGACGTCACTGCCCAGCGATGCCCTAGGCAATTGGCTATTGGGATACCCGCCTCAGGGGGGCAACTGGCAAGTGACCGTCAGCGAGTGGCAGCAGGTACCCCCCTGGCGAGCCCCTGCTAGGGTTACAATTAAGGGTGCTGGTATTGAAATCAAGGTCATCATTTCGCAATGGGAACTCAGCCCGGCAACGTGACTGCCCTGCAGGCCTTATCCCCGGCCAAAATCAATCTTTTTCTGCACGTGACAGGCAAGCGCGCGGACGGCTATCACTCGCTACAAACCGTTTTCCAATTGCTTGACTGGGGAGACGACATGCGCTTTGAGCACCGCGAGCAACCGGGCATCACACTGTCAGGCGACACTGACGATATTCCGCGAGCAGATAATCTGATCATCAAAGCCGCCGAAGCACTGAGTCACGGTGAATACGGGGCCCATATCCATATCCGCAAGCGACTGCCTCGCGGCGGGGGATTGGGTGGCGGAAGCTCTAATGCAGCCACGACCTTATTGGCACTCAATCGTTTATGGCAATTGGGGCTGCCGCAGAGCAGTCTGCTCAAGATCGCCGAGCCTCTTGGCGCGGACGTACCGGTTTTTGTTTTGGGCCAGAATGCCTGGGCAGAGGGGAATGGCGACGTACTCACACCACTCAGTTTACCCAAGCGCTGGTACGTCATTGTGCAGCCGGAATGCGAGGTGAGTACTGCCGAAATCTTCGCCCACCCTCAATTGACACGCCACACTGCGCCCATTACAGTGCAGGCCTTTTTTTCAGGGGCCGGAAGCAACGACCTGCAGGCCGTTGTGTTTTCCCGATACCCCGAGGTCAAACAGGCATGGGAATGGCTGTATCAACAGTCCCCTACGGCTTGTATGACTGGAAGCGGCGCCTGTCTATTCGCTGCTCTGGAGACCAGGGAAGAGGCGGAGCACATTGCAACGATTGCCCCGGAGGGGCTGAAGGTCGATGTCGCGGCGGGGTTGGACAGGCTCCCTCCGATGCAGGAAGTCGCGTAAACAGTTTGATTGGGGCGTCGCCAAGTGGCAAGGCAGCGGGTTTTGATCCCGCCATTCGGAGGTTCGAATCCTCCCGCCCCAGCCATTTTTCAAGGCTTGAGGTAAAGCAATGTCATCCAAAATGATGGTGTTTACGGGGAATGCCAACCCTGTGCTCGCGCGCAAGGTAGCAGACCGGCTTTACTTGGGCATGGGCAATGCGGCTGTGAGCAAGTTCTCTGACGGTGAAATCACCGTCGAGCTGGGTGAAAACGTGCGCGGCAAAGACGTGTTCGTCATCCAGAGCACTTGCCACCCCACCAATGACAACATTATCGAATTACTCCTGATGATCGACGCTCTGCGGCGCGCCTCGGCTGGCCGTATCACCGCAGTTGTGCCCTACTTTGGCTACGCAAGGCAGGATCGTCGTGTGCGGTCTGCACGGGTGCCGATCTCGGCCAAGGTGGTAGCAGACACCATGGTGGGTGTCGGCGTCGACCGCGTGCTGACCTGTGATCTGCACGCCGAGCAGATTCAGGGCTTTTTCACCGTGCCCGTAGACAACGTCTACGCCTCACCCATTCTTAATGCCGATATTGTGAAAACTGGCTACCAGAATCCGATCGTGGTCTCGCCCGACATCGGCGGCGTAGTCAGAGCTCGCGCCATCGCGAAGCAACTGGACGACGCCGACCTGGCGATCATCGACAAGCGTCGCCCGCGCGCCAATGAGGCAGAAGTGATGAATCTCATCGGTGATGTCGAGGGGCGCACGGCCATTCTGGTAGACGACATGGTTGATACCGCCGGCACGCTCTGCACCGCAGCTAACGCTTTGAAGGAACGGGGAGCCCTGAAAGTGGTCTCCTACTGTACCCACGCCGTACTCTCGGGCAAGGCGCTGGACAATATCAAGCACTCCCAGCTGGACGAGTTGGTGGTCACCGATACGATCCCACTGTCTGAAGAAGCGCAGGTGATTGGTAAGATCCGCCAGCTGACCATTGCTGACCTGCTGGCTGAGTCGATCAGACGAGTGAGTAACGAAGAATCCATTAGCGCGTTGTTTGATCTTGCTTAAGCAGCGTTTTACCCACCCACCACCGCGTTGGTCGCAGACAAAGTGGTGTTAACAAAGGAGCCAGACCATGTCTGAATCTTTTATTGTTGTTGCAGAGGCGCGAGCCGACGAGGGGAAAGGTGCGAGCCGCCGCCTGCGTCGGCTTGAAGGCAAAATACCGGCCGTCATTTACGGGGGCGGTAAGCCTGCCCAAAGCCTGGCACTGATCCGCAAGGACTTCGTGCACATGCTGGAGAACGAAGCCTGCTTCAGCTCCATTCTCGAGGTGAAGGTTGGCGGTGAATCGGAAAATGCCATCATTAAGGACATCCAACGGCACCCCGCCAAGGGTTTCCCCATGCACGCCGATTTCCTGAGAATCCGCATGGACCAGGCGATCAAAGTTAACGTCCCGCTGCATTTCGTTAACGAAGAACAGTGTGCGGGCGTCAAACTAGGCGGCGGCATGATCCAGAAGCAGACCACCGATATCGAAGTGCAATGTCTGCCGAAAGATCTACCCGAGTATCTCGAAGTCGACATGCTTGAGGTCGAGCTCGGCGGCATTGTTCACCTGTCTGATATTGCGCTTCCTGACGGAGTCACCTCCACCGCACTGGAACAGGGCGAAGAGTACGACCTGACGATTGCCTCTGTTGTTGCGCCAAGAGCCGCTAAAGAAGAAGCAGCGGACACTGAGGCAGATAGCGACGCCGAAGGTGATGGCGATTCAGGTGGTGACGCTGAGGCGGCACCCTCTGGCGACGCCGGAGACGGCGAAAAGGACTAATTAGACCTTGTCCGCCATCCGACTCATCGTCGGGCTCGGCAACCCCGGCACCCAATACGAAGGCACTCGGCATAACGCCGGTGCCTTTTTTGTGCGCCGCCTCGCCGAGCAATTTGGCCTGTCTTTGGCGACTGATCGCAACGCGCTGGGTGAGTCGGCACGTGGTGTTATTGCCGGACACGACCTACGCTTACTCATACCGGAAACGTTCATGAATGAGAGTGGGCGGTCCGTTGCGGCCATGTCGCGCTATTACCGTATTGAACCCGACGCGATTTTGATCGCGCATGACGAATTGGACATCCCGGCGGGCGAGTCACGCTTCAAATATGACGGGGGTCACGGGGGTCATAACGGTCTCAGGGACATCATTCCGGCGCTGGGAGGTCACCGCGATTTCTGGCGGCTGCGCATTGGCATCGGCCATCCCGGCTCAGCAAAAAAAGTGTCGTCCTGGGTATTGAGCAAGGCCTCGGCGGAAGATCAAACCTCTATCGAGGCCAGCACGGAAACTGCCATTAGCGCCCTCCCACTTTTGCTCGACGGTGAAGACATCAAGGCCATGACGGCGCTGCATAGCGAGAGCTATGCAGCCAAGCCATCTCAAGAGGACTAATTGGCATGGGAATTCAATGTGGCATTGTCGGCTTACCCAACGTCGGTAAGTCCACGCTATTCAATGCACTGACTCAAGCGGGTATCGATGCGGAGAACTTTCCGTTTTGTACGATTGAGCCCAATACCGGTGTTGTACCCATCCCCGATCCACGTCAAGGCGAGATTGCCGCCTTGGTCGACCCCGAGCGGAACATTCCCGCCACGATGGAGTTTGTGGATATCGCCGGACTGGTAGCGGGCGCATCGAAAGGCGAGGGCCTCGGCAACCAGTTTCTGGCAAATATTCGTGAGACGGATGCGATCGCCCACGTTGTGCGATGCTTCGAGGATCCCAACGTGATCCACGTCGCCAACAAAATCGATCCTCTCGCTGACATTGAGACGATTAACACTGAGCTGGCACTCGCGGATCTTGAATCCTGCGAAAAGCAACTGACCAAAGTGGTCCGCACAGCAAAAAGCGGTGACAAGGAAGCGGTCGCACTGAAGGCACTCCTTGAGGACAAGCTATTACCCCAGCTGAACAAAGCGCAACCGGTGCGTGCATTGACGCTCGATGACAATGAGCGCGCGCGGGTGAAAAGCCTGCACCTACTGACGACCAAGCCCACGATGTATATCGCCAACGTTGCTGAGGATGGTTTTGAGGACAACCCCCATCTGGACGCCGTTTGCGCTCACGCCGCTGCCGAGAATGCCGGTGTCGTGGTGATCTGTAACAAGCTCGAGTCCGAGATTATTGAACTCGACGAGGAGGAAAAGATCGACTTCCTCGCCGAGATGGGTATGAAAGAGCCAGGGCTCAATCGGGTTATCCGCGCGGGCTACGAGCTACTCAACCTGCAAACCTACTTCACGGCAGGTCCCAAAGAGGTGCGCGCTTGGACCGTTCGCGTCGGCGCCACCGCGCCTGAGGCCGCCGCTGTGATTCATACCGATTTCCAAAAGGGCTTTATTCGTGCCGAGGTGATAGGTTACGAGGATTTCGTAACGCACCGTGGTGAGCAAGGCGCCAAAGACGCAGGGCGCTGGCGACTAGAAGGAAAGGAGTACATCGTAGATGATGGAGACGTCATTCACTTCCGCTTCAATGTGTAATCAGTTGCCCGCCAAGGCACGACTGATCACACCGCGCGTCTCTCCCGGCTGAATAACAGCATCGATCTCGAGATAGCTTGCGGCTTCTACCGCACGCCCTTTGTCGTACATCTCGGCGAGTAGCTTGTCGAACAACGCCTGGCGCGCGTCCTCATCAGGCGCCTCGGCGAGTTCCTGCCGATAACCCAAGTGAACGGCGCCTTCCAAACCCATGGCGCCAAATTCACCTTGCGGCCAGCTGACAGCATAACGCGGCACCTCGAAGGAGCCGCCGGTCATGGCCATCGCACCCAGACCATAAGCGCGCCTTAAAAAGATAGCCACAATCGGCTGAGTGAGTGTTGCGCCGGCAATAAAGAGATCGGACATCAATCGCGGCGCACCGGCCGCCTCACTGTCGGGCCCCACCATAAACCCGGGCGTATCAATCAGCGACACCACCGGCAGACGCCAGTGTTCTGCGAGCTGATACAGGGCCGTTGCCTTGACGGCAGATTCACCATCAATCGCACCACCGAGGTGACGACAATCACTGGCGAGTACCGCAACGGCGCGGCCCTCGACCCGGGCAAGCCCCGTGACAATTGCACGCCCCATGTCCGGTCGCGCTTCGATAAAAGAATCCGTATCGAAGAGGTGTCGGATGATTTTGCGCACGTCGAAGGCGTAGCGGCGGTTAGTCGGCATCAGCGCCGCCAGCTCTGATTGATCAGCCACCTGCCAATCCGCCAGCGAACCCTGCACGCAGGCGAGGACCCGTTTGGCGACCTCGGTTGCCTCGGCCTCGTCGGCGACGACAATATCCACTACACCGTTTTCGCGATGCACCGAGACCGGGCCAATATCCTGTGGCTTCCAGCTACCGAGGCCACCGCCCTCAATCATTGCGGGGCCCGCCATACCAATGCAGCTCGCTTCAGTGGCAATACGAAGATCGGCGGCACCAAAGAGCGCCGCATTACCCGCAAAGCAGTAGCCATGGTTCACCGCAATCCGAGGAACCCGTCCAGCCAGCGCCGCCCAACGATGAAAGGTGGGCACGTTCAATCCTGCCATCGACACCAATACATCGGTATCGCCTGGCCGACCGCCGCCGCCCTCGGTGTACATGACAATGGGCAAGTGATCCTGCTCGGCGATCTCCAGCATCCGGTCAATTTTGCGATGATGGAAGTAGCCCTGAGTACCCGCTAACACCGAGTAATCATTAATGATCAGCGCGGTCTGACTCCGCTTGGCATTAAACAAATCGCCATTAACCGGGCCAACTGCCGTGATGACCGCATCGGCTGCCGTATCGGCGAACAACGCGTCCCCCTCACGTCTCGTGCGTTGCGCCGCAACCGCCAGCTGGCCATACTCCGAGACCGCTGCCCCACCAGTCAGATCAGCCAGGTTTTCCCTTGCAGTGCGACCGCCACGCGCCCGGCGCTTAGCCACGGCTTCGGTGCGCGCCGCATCTGCTGTCTTCGCAAGCCTGTCCTGTAACGCGGCGCAGGGGTCGTTTTGTTCGTCACTCATGGGGCCTGTCTATCAGTTTCGCGAGCAGTTCCAGTCACCACGTCTATGCTCAAAGAGCTCACTGGTTGACTTCAATCACGGAGTTTTGCAGAATCCCGCGCCTCACAGATTTCCTTATGTGGCTACGTAGCTCAGCTGGTTAGAGCACAGCATTCATAATGCTGGGGTCGGTGGTTCAAGTCCACCCGTAGCTACCATTTCCCCTCACTCCACCCGTTACGATTTACGGTCGGAGCGGCTGCAATTAAATGTCTCAGGTCAGAGAGTGAATAGCCCGAGGCTTGCATCTATAATTTGGGAAACCCAAAAATTCAGAGCGGTCATTATGTCTCGAGTCGTTGTAGCAGGAATCGTTGAATTTTCACCTGAAATCCGGGATGAGGCCTTAGTCAAAGGCAAGGAACTCATCGAGGGTGCCTATACCGAAAAAGGCTGCATTCACTATCTCTGGACCGCTGACCTAAACCACCCCGGCCGCGTCGTGGTCTACGAAGAATGGGAGAGCGGCGCTGATCTTGAGGCTCACCTGCAGGGCGAGTGGTACCGGAATATGTTCGGCCACCTCGCGCAATACAACATTATCAATGCGGAAACGAATAAGTTTCGCGTCGATCTCAAGGAACCTGTCTACGGCGAGGATGGGGTCGCGACGGGGTTCTTCTCTGACGAGGGGAAGGGCTAGCGACGCCGCGAATACCGTGAGTCGCTCTACAAATTAGCAATCCGTGCCAGCAGAGCACTTCAGCATCTGCAGAATGAAAAAAACCTTGTCTGACTCTTTCATACCCGAGGGTAGGGTTACTGGCTCTTCCACGACTGGATTTTGCGGTAAATCGTTGACGGCGCGACCTGCAAGGCCTTGGCAGCACGATTCACGCTACCGTCAGAAGCTGCGATTGCCGCCTCGATGGCTTTTTTCTCCGTAATCCAGAGCGGCTCAATCTCATCGTCCGTGTCACCTCCAGCGGTGAGCACCGTGTCGACGGACAACCCGTCGGTATCAACGGCAATCTCGGTACCCGAGATCATGCGAAAGACCGACGCCTCGTCGATCTCGTCCGCCGAACCGAGCAGCACAAGCTGCCGCATTGCGTTTTCCAATTGCCGCACGTTACCGGGCCATGAGTAATGCTTCAGGGCCTCGGCGGCCGCATCAGTGAGTTGAAGAGTCTCCCTGCCCTCATCAGCGGCAATGGCTGACAGAAAACCCTGCGCCAGCAACAACACGTCATCTGCCCTCTCCCGGACAGGCGGCATCCTCAAGGGAACAACGTGAAGGCGGTAATAGAGGTCTTCGCGCAAGCGCCCCTCGCGCATTTCAAACAGTGGGTCGCGATTCGTTGACGCAATGATGCGCACATCTGCGGCGACCTCGTTTGTGGCGCCGACCGGGCGATAGGTACCGTGCTGAATCAATCTGAGCAGCGTTGACTGAGCTTCGAAACTCAGCGAGCACACCTCGTCCAGAAACAGCGTGCCGGCTGCAGCCTCCGCCACCAGGCCCCCGCCATTAACGCCGCCAAACAATGCTTGTTCCAGATGATCAGCAGCTAACGCTGCGCAGTCCACCACCACGAACGGGCCGGGTGCTCGCGCCGATAACTGGTGAATCGCTCTCGCTGCCAGCTCCTTTCCCGTACCGCTCTCACCCATGACGAACGCGGTGGCCAAGGTGCCCGCCAGTGACTCGACCGTTTCAAAAACAGTCTGCATGGCTGATGACTGACCGCGCAGAGGGCCCAAGCGCTCGCGCTTCACCGACAGGCTTTGAACCTGCTGTGTGAGTTTCAGTTTTTCAGCGGCGTTCAGTAGGGTGACGCGCAAACGCGCAGCATCGAAAGGTTTGTTGAGAAAATCGTCGGCGCCGCCCGCAATCGCCCGCTCAGCGTAGTCGGCACCATGTCCCGTCATCACCACAACTGCCGGGCGCGGAGAAATACGCCACAAGTCATCCATCAGGTCGAGACCATTCCCATCTGGCAGTTCAATATCTAGGAGCACCAGCTGTGGATTGAGCTGGCTCAGAGATTCGCGGGCTTCAGCCATAGTCTCGACAGCCGTCACGTCCAGACCACTGCCGTCCAAATATTGGGTGTAGATGGCACAGAGGGTTGCACTGTCCTCAACAATGAGGGTTTTCACGCCAGTTCCGCCTCCTGCGGATACTCATGACGGCTACCAAGGCGAAGGGTCGCCTCTGAGGTCCGTCTCACTCTTAACTAAACGGAGAGTACCAGCTTTTGGTCAGTCTTGGCGTGTATCCAGTACAGCACTGCCGACAGCAGCAGTACCGCGCCAACCTGGTGGGTAGCCGCCATGGGAATCGCTACCTGCGTCAGCACTGTGCCAACGCCCAGTGCCACCTGAAACGTCAGCGCCATCAGCATCAGCCATGCGCCACGTCGGACGCCGGTATGACCACTCGTTCGCAAAGACTGTACGCTCAGCACCAACACGAGAAGCGCCATAGCATAGGCCAGCATACGGTGGTTGAAGTGAATCGTGGCCACCCCTTCGAAGGTGGCTTGCCAGCCCTCGGCATAGTACCCCATGGGCACAAACGTCTCGCCCATCATCGGCCAAGTTGGATAGGCAAAGCCCGCATCGGTGCCGGCCATAAATCCACCGGACAAAATCAGTATGTAGACCCCCAAAACCAATACCCACCCCCAGCCGCTGATGTGCTTGAGCGCCGGCGAGAGACCCGCACTCACCCGCAATACCAGCCACATCATTAAGGCATAGATAGCCACTGCCACGCCAAGGTGTGCCGTGAGCCGATATTGGGAGACTGAAGGTCTGTCAACGAGGCCGCTCTTCACCATATACCAGCCCAGCAGGCCTTGCGCGGCGCCCAAAATCAGCAACAGGATCAGAGTCGGTAGCAGTTGTGGCGCAATCATTTTGCGCAACGCAAAGATCACCAAAGGCACGAAATACATCAGGCCAATCAGACGGCCCAACACCCGGTGCAGGTACTCGAACCAGAAGATCTGTTTGAACCCGGCGAGATCCATACCCTGGTTGATCTTTTGGTACTCGGGGTACTGCTGATACTCGGCAAAGGTGGCTAACCATTGTGCCTCGGTCAGCGGCGGTATCACGCCCATGATGGGCCGCCAGTCCACCATCGATAAGCCTGACTCGGTGAGTCGGGTCACCCCGCCCAGCAGAATCATGCCCAAAATCGTGACGGCACAAACCGCCAACCAGAGTGCTATCCACCGCGCATGATCCTGCGCGTCGATTGTCGCTGTTGTCATGACGTTATCCCCCAGAACTATCATTCTACCCAAATCCGCGCAAAAGGTGCTTTCTGTCCTAAACTGCCCGCCCTCAGGAGAGCATCCATGCCCTACATTCGCCTTGATCAGATCGAGTTCAGTATCGGAACCCAGGTATTGCTGGACAAGGTGAGTCTAACGCTGGACAAAGGCGAGCGGCTGGGCCTTCTCGGGCGTAATGGCGCGGGCAAATCAACGCTCATGCGCATACTGTCAGGTGAACTCTCTGCGGAGGACGGCGAGCGCTGGGTAGACTCCAACGTCACAGTGGCGCGCCTAGAACAGGCGCTACCCGAACATCTTGAGACCAGCGTGTTTGATTACGTCGCCACAGGGTTAGCCGAGATTGGCGCCTTGCTCTCGCGTTACCACACTCTGACAGCAGATGGCTCCGCTGACGCGCTGGAGGAGTTGAGCCATATTCAGACCCAGTTGGAGCATCTCGACGGCTGGACCATGGAGCAGCGGATCGAAAAGGTACTGCAGCAACTGGATCTGAATGCCGACGAGCACCTTATGACGCTGTCGGGCGGATGGCGTCGGCGCGCGGCGCTCGCCCGAGCGCTGGTGCTCGAGCCCGACGTCTTGCTCCTTGATGAGCCGACCAACCACCTGGATATACCCTCCATCGACTGGTTGGAGCAACAGGTCAATGCGTTTGAGGGTGCCATCGTGCTCATCACCCATGACCGGCGTTTTCTTCAGCGTGTCTGCAATCGCATCGGCGAACTTGATAGAGGCCATCTATCTCTGTGGCAGGCGGACTATGCCAAGTTCTTAGTTTTACGAGAACAGCAAGCTGAAGCTGAGGCGCGAGCCGATGCCCTCTTTGATAAAAAGCTGGCGCAAGAGGAGACATGGATCCGGCAAGGCATTAAAGCTAGACGGACGCGTAATGAGGGTCGGGTCAGAGCCCTCAAGGCCATGCGCGATGAACGCGCGCAGCGTCGCGTGGCGCAGGGCAAAGGGAGCTTTTCACTCGAGGAAGCCAATCGTTCGGGGCGACGCGTCGCCGAAGCGCGGAATATTTCGTTTCGCTACGAGAACGAACTGGTGGTGCACAATTTTTCCACCATTATTCAACGCGGTGACCGAATCGGCATTGTCGGCAGCAACGGTGCTGGTAAGACCACCGTCATCAAGCTCCTGCTCGGCGAGCTCACCCCTGACGAGGGCGATGTGCTGCTCGGGACTCAACTTGAGATCGCGTACTCCGATCAGCTACGAGGCGAGCTCGACCCAGAGAAGGATCTGATCGACAACGTGTGTGGCGGGCAGCAGTTCATTGAGATCAACGGCCAGCGCCGGCATGCCATCAGCTACCTCGGCGACTTCCTATTTGCCCCCGACCGCATCCGAACCCCGGTCAAGGCCTTATCCGGCGGCGAGATCAATCGAGCAATTCTGGCGCGCTTATTCACCCGACCTGCCAATCTGCTGATCCTCGATGAGCCCACTAATGATCTCGATATCGAGACGCTGGAGCTACTGGAAGAAATCCTGCTGGAATTCAAAGGTACGATCATTTTGGTCAGCCACGACCGGCATTTTCTCGACAAGGTCGTCACCAACCTGCTGGTGCTGAAAGGCGACGGAAACGTCGAAGAGCAAGCGGGTAGCTATTCAGATTGGGAAGCCAGAGGTGGGCGACTGGCGGGGACGGTCGGCGATGCCGGCACCCCCGCTATGTCTTCTGACGCGTCCTCTGCCTCTCGCTCTGCAGAAACGGTGGACAACGGAGCCAAGGGGCTTCAAACACCGATACCAGATCACGGGGGCGATGAAACGCCCAAGACAAAAACCAAATTGAGCTACAAGGATCAACGAGAGCTGGACGCCCTGCCCGGTGAAATCGAGTCTTTGGAGGCGCGACACGCCGAACTGCTGGAGATCATCGCGCAACCGAGCTTTTATGAACAGTCGCCCGTCGACGTCGCGGCGACGCTGACCGCTGTCACCGAATCGGAGCAAGCGCTTGATCGCGCTCTGGAGCGCCTAGTCGAACTGGAGGGCTGAGCGCGGCGGCGCTGCTCAAAGTACCGAGCCAAAATACCCAGTCAGAGTACCGAGGCAACCGCCTCGACCACGCGGCTGAGATTATTAGCGTTGAGCCCGGCGATATTGATGCGCGACGAGTCCAGCATATATACCGACTGATCTGCTCTTAAGCGTTGCGCTTGTTCAACACTCAGCCCAAGAAACGAGAACATGCCGTGCTCTGTACCGATAAAGCCAAAGTCTCGTCCGGTAGCGGCGCTTAAAGCCTCCTCAAACTGACCGCGCAAGCCGTTAATACGCTGGCAGATTTGACCCAATTCAGCCTCCCAGGCTGATCGTAATGCAGGTGAGGACAGCACTCTTCCCGCCAACAGCGCACCATGTGCCGGCGGCATGGAATACACACGGCGGGCCGCGGAAACGGCTTGGCTCGCCATCGCTTCGGCGGCGCGCGCGTCGCCGCCCACGAACACCACGGCACCAGCACGCTCACGGTAGAGGCCAATATTTTTCGAAGAGGAGACCGCGACGATCATCTCGGGCACGCGCTCAAGCACCGACCGGACACCCGCGGCATCCTCATCGAGGCCTGATCCCATCCCCTGGTAGGCAAAGTCAATCATCGGCAGGAGCTGTCGTTCCGCCATCAAGTCAGCCAACACGCCCCATTGCTCTAGCGACGGATCGACACCGCTGGGATTGTGGCAACAGCCGTGAAGAAGGACCACGTCACCAGACTGGGCACCCTGCAAGTCCGCCAGCATGGCATCAAAGTCGAGGCCCTTCATTTCAGGGGAGTAGTAGCGATAGGTTTTGAATTGCAGCCCCACCGAGCCCATCAGCGGGATATGCACCGGCCAGGTGGGATCACTCACCCAGACGGTGGCATCCGGTGCAGCAGCATGCAATACCTCGGCACCTAGCCTCACCGCGCCACAACCACCCGGCGTCTGCACCGCTGAACTGCGGTCACCGAGGTCAGCCATACCTGCTTCGCCAAAAACCAGCGAGCGGATCCCGTTCAGATAATCGGGATCTCCCTGGGGCGGCATATACACTTTAGTTTGCTCTTCACTGACCAAGGCCTGCTGGGCTCGCTGCACCGACTCGAAGACCGGACAGAGGCCGGTTTCGTCCATGTAAACGCCCAACGTGAGGTCGACCTTGTCTGGGTTGGGGTCAGCGCGACAAGCGGCTGCCAAGCCCAGAATAGAGTCAGGTGGCAGCACGGGAAGAGTGTCAAACATGGCAAAAACTCGGAAATGCGGCTTCAGATAGGGCAGGAAAGTATGCTCGACGAACCGAGGGACCTACAAGCCCTGTTATCCTCTGCCTGTTGCCCTCGATCGCTGGCTTTTTCTGGGACTACCCGTCATCTCACCCTGAATGCTCACAATGCGCCTCATATCCTCATGACAATATCGACTTCTGATACGCCCGTATCACCCGCGCCTCCCGGGCAGCGCGATGAGCTCTTTTCCTCTCCACTGTCTGACCCCGGTCTGTTTCGTTTCGATGCCTCGGTCGCGTCGGTCTTCCCGGATATGATCAATCGCTCCGTACCGGGCTATGCCACAGTAGTGGGCATGACCGGTAACCTCGCCGCGCAGCACGCGCGGCCAGGCTCACACATCTATGACTTGGGGTGCTCATGGGGTGCCTCGCTGCTCTCGGTGGCCCGCGAACCCGCCTGTGATCGCTGTGAGCTTATTGGCATGGACAATTCGGCAGCGATGCTCGAGCAAGCGGGCAGTCACCTGGCGCAGTTCCCAGAGGCGCGCCGAATTGAGCTCCGGCACGCGGATGTGCTGGACAGCGCCCTCGAAAATGCCAGCGTCGTCATCATGAACTACACGCTCCAGTTCATTCCTATTCAAAAACGCGAGGCACTGCTACGTCGCGCGCGTGAAGCAATGATGCCGGGCGATGTACTGATCCTGTCAGAAAAGCTCACCCTACCCGACCCGCGTCTGAATGAGTATCTGATCGACCTGCACCACGATTTCAAGCGCCAACAGGGTTATAGCGATCTCGAAATCGCCCAGAAGCGGCAGGCGCTTGAAGATGTGCTGGTGCCCGAAACGCGCCAGGCACATGTTGAGCGCCTGCAGAAAGTGGGATTTAGCCGATGCGACGTCTGGTTCCAGTGCCTGAACTTTGGCTCGCTCATCGCCATCGCATGACACCCCCCGCCCCACCCGAACACGCACTACCCCCCGAGCTCGTCAGCGACTGGGAGGCGCTGAACTCTCGTTGGCAGGAGGGGCCGCTCAGAGAGTGGCTCGAGGCATTACCCGACCAGTTCAGCACGGGACTTTCTCCAGCGCGCTACGGTGATCTCTCCCGCT
>Ga0181601_10001412_pt1 | contig 20507 bp, 14 predicted proteins | sample 041ome_8_FD_133020 | JGI IMG/M metagenome (GOLD analysis project Ga0181601, IMG submission 133020) | Coastal salt marsh microbial communities from the Groves Creek Marsh, Skidaway Island, Georgia - 041407BS metaG (megahit assembly) | ecosystem: Environmental > Aquatic > Marine > Intertidal zone...
AAGAAGAACACCACTTAGGGGTACTGGATCAATTTGGTCATACTCAGCAGCAGCTTTCCATCTATCGAACCGCCTATGATAAAATGAAAGAGCTTCGCCTAGAAAAACGCCAGCTGCTTAAAAGGGAGCAAGAACTTCTTGAAAAAACCGAACTGTACCGGTTTCAACTTCAAGAATTAGAAAAAGCCCGTCTGCAACCCGACGAAGAAGAACAGATTCAAGCTGAAATGCAATTACTTGACAATGCTGAAATCTTGGACCAAAAAGCTCTGTGGATTAGTGAGTTAGGCGAAAGTGACGATGTAGATGTTGCCGGTTTGTTAAATAAGTTGAAATTAACCCTAGAAGATCTTGCTCGAATAGAACCGGAATTTGAACAGTATGTAACCGAGATTAACGCCGCAAGAGTGAGCATTATCGAAACCATAAGTTTTGCTGAACAATACCGCAATCGTATTGAATTTAACCCATCACGTCTTGAAGAATTACGCCAGCGTCAAGCAGAACTCAACCGGATTCAAAAAAAATATGGCCGTGATATACCTTCACTTATAGAATATGAGAGAACGATTGCCGATGAGCTATCAGTTGCTGAGAATTTTGATTTGGCCCTAGAACGCATAAACCAATTAATTACCCAACAGGAACATGTTTTGCAAGAGGCCGCGGTGGCTTTGCATAACCTAAGAAGAACTACTGGAGATCAATTGGCCCAATCCATAGAAATAGAATTGGCCCAATTGGGAATACCTCATGCACGATTACAGGTGCAAGTTAATTGGTTGTATGATACAACTGGCTGGTTTGCCCTACCCGAGCAGGAACAAGCCGATCCGGCACATACTGCGCGAGTAGAGTGCACCGAATCCGGTGGGGATAATGTGGTTTTTTATTTGAGTACCAATAAAGGGGAATTGCCTAAAGCTTTGGCAAAAATCGCTTCAGGTGGGGAAATAAGCCGCGTTATGTTGGCCCTTAAAAGTGTACTGGCAAAAGAGCAACACCTCCCCGTCATGATCTTTGACGAAATCGATACAGGAATTAGTGGCGAAATTTCTGAAAAAGTAGGCCGAAGTATGCGCAAGTTATCCGAGCATTGTCAGATCATTGCCATTACTCACCAACCCCAAATCGCAAGTCAAGCGCACGTCCACTATAAAGTGCATAAATCTGAAAAAGATGATCGTACGGTGAGTACCATTCTTCGGCTGGACGATGAAGAACACATTAGAGAGGTGGCCAGCCTAATGAGTGGTGCACAAATCACCGAGGCTACACTGCAGTCAGCTAAGGAGCTGGTGGCGCATAATCGGCAAGGTTGAGAATTGAAAATGCCTTAAAACCCTATTCGCTGTGCAATAAGTGTGGCAGGATGTAAAGCCCCCATTCCTACTCCGTCCTTAATTTGATGTCTACAAGAAAAACCGGGAGCACAAATTTGGGTTTCAGGGGCTAGATTCCCAAGTTGAGGGAACAGTCGCTGCCAGCCAATTTCCATAGAAAGCTCATAGGTATCTTCATCATATCCAAAACTCCCTGCCATTCCACAACAGCCCGTATCCATGGCCTCAACGGCATAACCGGCTAGTTCAAGGGCTTTTATCGTGGCTGTATTTCCAATTAAGGCTTTGGCGTGACAATGTCCATGCAGCACTACCTTTGGAGCTTGAGATACTGGATTCAACCTAGCGGTAGGAAACCGATCTTTATGCAGTGCCACAAATTCCTCGAAGGTATAGGTTTTCGATGCCAATATTTTTGCGGCTTCTAGCTGCTTATCGGGAACTAAATCTAAGTATTCGTCTCGAATGGTCAGGATTTCGGAAGGTTCTAATCCAATAACCGGATAATTTTTTTGAGCAAAGGGCGCCAATCCTTCTACCACTGTTTCAGCAGTTTTCAAGGCTTTATCCATGAGCCCCTTGGATAAAAAAGTACGGCCAAGTTCCTGTACTTCGGGCAGCATTACCTCAAATCCCATAGATTCCAGTACCCAAACGGTATGCTTACCGACCTTTGGGTCATGATAGTCGGTGAATAAATCGGCCAGTAAAATTACTTTATTATCAGTGGTAGGGGAAGGATTCTTGCGAAACCAATCTCTAAAACGCTCCGAACTAAATTCGGGAAGATCCCGAAGTGGAGATACCCCGAACAGCTGCTTCATCGCTTGTTTGCCCATTGGGGATTTTGCCACCTTATTGACTAAGCTAGGAAAGCGAGCTGCAAGTGGATAACGTTTGCCTGGATCTCCAAAAAACTCCTCTTTTCTACTCACCCCATGCTTTTGATGATAGCCATGCATGAACTCAGCTTTCATTTTTGCCATATCTACATTTGCAGGGCACTCGCTTTTACAGGCTTTACAACTCAGGCAAAGGGAGAGCGCGTCTTTAAGATCTTTAGAACCGAAACCTTCTGGATTAGCTCCTGAAAATACGTGCCTAAAAACATTAGCTCTCCCTCGGGTAGAATCTTTTTCGTCTCTGGTCGCCATATAGGACGGACACATTGTACCCCCACTCTCGGCCAACCTTCTACAAACCCCAGCACCATTACACAATTCTAAGGCATCGGTAAATCCACCAAGCTTACGCCATTTAAATACTGTTGGCGCCGCTAGCGGACGATATTCGGGAGAATAACGTAAGCCCTTTTCCATGGGTTCGGCCCGAACAATTTTACCAGGATTAAACCGTGCTTCTGGATCCCAAATATCTTTTACCCGTTCGAGCAATGGCATCATTTCTGCCCCTAATACCTGTTCAATAAATGGCGCTCGTGCCCTACCGTCACCATGTTCACCGGAAAGAGACCCTCTATAGCGTCGCACGGTTTCGGCAAATTCTTGGGCCATTTGCTTCATCTTAGTGACCCCTTCAATGGTGGTGGTGTCAATCATGGGCCGGAAATGTAATTCACCAACCGAGGCGTGAGCATAAAACACACAATGGGTGTCATGCTTGTCCAATATAGCCTGAATATCCTTAACGTAAGCGGGTAAATCTTTAACTCGAACAGCTGTATCCTCACAAAAAGCAGGAGACCGTGACTCTTTACCCAAACCCATAAGTAGTCCCAGACCTGCTTTACGAAGTTCCCAGACTCGTTGCATATCCTCGGTGTCCTGCAGTTGGGAGAAAGCATAACCTAGGCCTGCTCCTTTTAACTCTTTAGCTAGTTCTTCTGCTTTTTTGTCGAGCTCGAAGCGATTATCACCTTCGAATTGGATAATAAGAATGCAGTTTGGGTCATCACGTAGAAAAAATCGATTCTGAGCCTGCTCAATATTTCCTTTGGTAGCCTCTAGGATAATGTCATCGACTAACTCCACCGCTGCTGGCTCTTTCTCTACCGCAATAACTGTGGCCCTCATTGCCTCGTCCAAGTTATTAAACTGTGGAATAAGCATGCGTTTATAACGAGGCAAAGGCTCTAAATTCAGTTTGGCCCAAACGGTCATGGCCAGCGTGCCCTCACTACCAGCAAGTAATTCACACAGGTTAAACGGCCTTCCGCCCTCGGTTATCGGGCTCATCTCACATAAGGCATCGATTGCGTATCCGGTATTTCGACGCTTAATCTCTTTATGCGGGTAATGGGACTCAATAGCTTCTTTATGATCTTTTAATAGATCAAGGGTTTCCCGATAAATAAAACCCTCTAAATTTGGTAGCGCTAGTTTCTCATCCAATTGCTCAGGACTCAGAGGCTTAGCAATCATTTTGGATCCATCACTCAACACCACTTCCATTTCCAGTACATGATTTCGAGTGCTGCCATATTTAATAGAATATAAACCCGCTGAGTTATTGCCTATCATCCCGCCAATCATACAGCGAGAAGCCGTAGCCGTATCTGGTCCAAAAAGAAGTTCATTTGGAGCCGCCATCCGATTTAACTGATCCCGTATAATCCCTGGCTGGACTCGAACCCATCGCTCTTCGATGTTCCACTCGAGCACGTTATTCATATGCTTAGAAACATCCACTATAATCCCATCACCCGTTGTTTGCCCCGCTAAGGAAGTACCGGCACTACGCGCGGTAATGCTCCATTTTTTTGCTGCTGCTTGCCTAACCAAAGAGGCGATATCCTCACCCGACTCTGGAAAAGCCACTCCCTTGGGCATCTGCTCATACATAGAGGCATCCTGAGCGTATAGGCGCTTGGAAAGTGAATCGGTTTTTATTGCAACTTTAGGACACATGGGCCTGGTTTAGGTAGTTAATGAGCTATTGTATATGGTGCATTTTATGCTTTAGCTTTCTTACTTATGTATTTCTGGCTAATGTAATTCTGGCTGATGTATTTCTGTGCCTTTTAATGCTGATGTTTTCGTCAACTACTCGCAAAAACTATAGGTCGAAATCAGTTTCGCATTTTCGCACCAATTCATCTCCCAACGATAAACAAGCGGTAGCAGCCGGGCTTGGGGCATTGAGCACATGAATCTGGCGGTCCGCTCGTTCAAAATAAAAATCGTCCAAAATTTCTCCATCAGGTTGCAAAGCCATCGCTCGGACTCCAGCAGGTGAGTGCTGTAAATGATGGCTTCTCACCTCAGGAATTAAGGCCTGTAGTCCTCTGACGAAGGCTTCTTTTGAAAATGAACGTTTATATTCGTCGAGTCCCATACGCCAGTGTTTGGTAGCCATTTTCCAAAATCCCGGAAAGGTCAAGGACTCCAATGACTCTTTAAAGTCAAAGGCAAACTTTTCATAGCCTTCCCGTTTAAATACAAAAACAGCATTGGGTCCGCATTCAATCCCTCCTAAAGCCATTCGGGTGAAATGAACCCCCAGGAATGGGAAATCCGGGTTTGGCAGTGGATAAATGAGATGCTTTACTAAGTATTCTGCTTCTGGTTTGAGCTCATAATATTCTCCTTTGAATGGGACTATTTTCACCGGCGAGTTCAATCCCGCGGACTTGGCCACATGATCGCAGTAAAGGCCGGCACAATTGATCAGATAACGTCCCTTGTAGGTACTATTTCCCGCTTTAACTAGTACTTCACTTGCATTTTCACTTATAGCGTGCACCCTCGCGCCAAATTGAACGAAACCCCGTCCATCCGCCTCTATCATATCCATCATCCGGTCACACATTCCCACATAATCCACAATACCTGAGCAGGGAACGTGTATAGCTTTCACACCTTTGACATGTGGTTCAATTTCTGCAAGCTCGGATGGGTCGATGATCCCGATACCTTCAATTTGGTTCTGTATTCCTCGCTCGTAAATCCCATCTAAGCGGGGTAGTTCTTCCTCTTTAGTCGCCACAATCACTTTGCCACAAACCTCCATGGCAACCTCGTGTTCGTTGCAAAAATCGACGAGTTGTAACCGGCCATCTCGACAGTTTTTGGCTTTGTAACTACCTGGTTTATAATAAATACCAGAGTGAATGACTCCAGAGTTTTTTCCTGTTTGATGTGCGCCCACCCGCCCCTCTTTTTCAAGGACTAAAATAGTGGCGTCTGAAAACTTTTTGTGCAATTTGTAAGCGGTAGCTAAGCCCACAATACCGGCCCCTACAATAATAAAATCATAGGTTTTCTGGGTAGAGTTGGTTGGACTTTTCGGGCTTCCTTCAGCTATCGAACTGCTGGGTAATGATGAATCTTGCATGTAGGAAGATAAGAGGCTCTGAGAAAATTCACACGATAATGTGCAAAGGAACTTTTATCAGAATGAAATCGTATCTTTACTGGTTGTTGGATTAGTAATAAAGTTTGATTTAAGCTTGTATCCATTAACCCAACCTGTTTCCACTAACCCGAAAGGACCGTTTTCACAATGACCAGTAAATTTCAATGTATTGGCTTATCGCGATTTAGCTTATTGAGTGTTGTACTTTTGTTTGTTGCATTTGCATGGAGTGGATGCTCAAAATCGAATTCCGAATTGGATGCAAGCAACATTAACCGGCACGGTCTTAATGAAGACCAGTTGCGTATTCAAGGCGTATTACAACGTGCTACCTTTGAGGATTTGGAGGGAAAAACCGTTCAAATAGCCGATTATGAAGGAAAAATTTTACTTATCGATTTTTGGGAAACCTGGTGTTCGCCTTGTTTAATGGTGTTTCCGGCGATGGATTCCTTACGTAGCGAATACGGCGATCGTTTCGAAGTATTGGCTGTGAATACCATTTTAGCGGATAACCCTGAAGATGTGGCGCAATTTTCCGCTGAAAATCCCTATGATTTTAACTGGTTGGTCGACGTGAATGAAGTCGGAGAACAGGTCATCTCCATGGGCATTCCTTTTAAGGTGTTTATTGACACCGCCGGCTATGTAATCACAACCGAATTAGGCTCTCGCGGTACCCAAGGCGACTACGATAAAACCAAAGCTATTTTAGAAGAATATTTACCTTAAAAACATACAAAACATGTCTCAAGAAACGATAGATTCATCTACAAAGTCCATTAAAGAAACAGCAAAAGCTGATTTACCAAGTACCAAACCTGCGTACAAAGTAGCCGATATTACTCAAGCGGCATACGGACGTAAAGAAATTGAACTAGCCGAGGCTGAAATGCCTGGTTTAATGGCCATTCGTGAAGAGTACAAGAGTGAGCAACCTCTGAAAGGTGCACGGATTGCTGGTTGTTTGCACATGACTATTCAAACTGCTGTGCTTATCGAAACCTTAATTGATCTTGGTGCAGATGTAACCTGGAGCTCATGTAATATTTATTCAACCCAAGACCATGCTGCGGCTGCAATTGCTGCTGCGGGTATCCCGGTATACGCATGGAAAGGCATGAACGAGGAAGAATTTGATTGGTGTATTGAGCAGACCTTATATTTCCCAGATGGTCAACCTTTGAACATGATTTTAGACGATGGTGGTGATCTTACCAACATGGTGTTAGATCGTTATCCAGCGTTGGCCGATGGTATAAACGGTATTTCAGAAGAAACAACAACCGGCGTACTACGACTCATTGAACGCGAACGAAAAGGTACCCTGCCTCTGCCCGCAATTAACGTGAATGACTCAGTAACCAAATCTAAATTTGACAATAAATATGGTTGCCAAGAATCAGCCGTAGATGCGATTCGACGTGCGACCGATGTTATGATGGCAGGTAAAGTAGCCGTTGTAGCAGGTTATGGAGATGTGGGTAAAGGTACCGCAGCTTCTCTTCGTGGAGCCGGTGCTCGAGTCATCGTTACCGAAATAGACCCTATTTGTGCACTTCAAGCAGCTATGGATGGTTTTGAAGTGAAGCGCATGGACGAGGCAGCCGCTCGAGCCGACATTATTATAACGGCAACAGGGAATAAGGACATCGTGACTGGAGCGCATTTTGAGTCTATGAAAGACAAAGCTATAGTCGGTAATATTGGGCATTTCGATAACGAAATAGATGTAGCTTGGTTAAAAGCACATGCTACCGAAGATAATATTAAGCCTCAGGTTGATTTATACACCCTCGAAAGTGGAAAACAAGTTATTCTGCTTTCACAAGGTCGATTAATGAATCTTGGAAACGCAACAGGTCACCCGTCCTTTGTGATGAGTAATTCTTTTGCTAACCAAACTTTGGCTCAAATTGCTCTATGGAACCGTCCAGAAGAATTCGAAACCGGAAAAGTGCACACGCTTCCGAAGTCATTGGATGAAAAAGTAGCCCGATTACATTTATCCAAAATAGGTGCTGATTTAGAAGAATTAACCGAGGAACAAGCAGCGTACATTGGTGTTCCGATTACTGGGCCATATAAGTCTGACGAGTACCGATATTAAAACCTAATTACATTCCTCTGAATCATGATTCATCGCGCTCTTATTTTCTTTTGTTTTGTGCTCTTTAGCTTACAATGTCAAACGAAAATAGGAGTGGAACATGCTTCGAATGCGGCCTTTAAAGCTCTAGAGCTTGAAGAAATTACCATTGAAGAATTACATCAAGGCTATATAGGTAGAAAGTTTACGGTAAGCGAGGTCGTCCAGGCATATCTTGGGCGTATTGAAGCAGTTGATCAAGATCCTAGGGGTCCTGCACTAAACTCGGTCATTACCCTTAACTCCGAGGCTTTGGACATTGCCGCCTCAATGGATGCTCAACTTGTACAATTTACTGAAGGTTCGCTACCCCCTCTTTTTGGTGTTCCAGTATTATTGAAAGATAACATTGATACCAAAGAAGGAATGCCCAATACGGCTGGCGCTCGAGCAATGGCAGAGTCAAGACCCAAACGCGATGCATATATCGTACAACAGCTAAGAGAAGCCGGGGCTATCATATTAGGTAAAACAAACCTAAGTGAATGGGCTAATTTTCATTCTAGTTTTTCTTCAAGTGGTTGGAGTGGTCTTGGAGGGCAAACGAAGAATCCATATGATCCGAGTAGAAGCCCTTGCGGATCAAGTGCTGGCTCTGGTGTGGCTGCCTCAGCAAATCTTGCGATGTTTACCATTGGCACGGAAACCAATGGGTCTATCACCTGTCCTGCCAATGCCAACGGTTTGGTTGGAATTAAACCTACGGTTGGGTTACTGAGTCGTAGTGGGATAATACCTATATCGTACACTCAAGATACTCCAGGACCTATGACAAGAACGGTCAGAGATGCGGCTATCGCACTATCCGCTATGGTTGGTATAGATTCAATGGATCAGAAAACATTGGCTAGTAAAGACTATTTGGATACTGATTACTTAGCATATTTAAATGAAAACCTTTTACAAGGTGCTAGGATTGGAATTTATAATGGACCTAGGGGACGACACTTTCGGGTAGATACACTATTCAATAGAAGGCTCCGAGAACTAGAAGAAGCTGGTGCAATTCTAATCGAACTGGATCAAATATCTCAGGAAAACCCAGGTGGGAATTCCTATCAGGTGATGCTGTATGAATTCAAAGATGGTCTAAACAAGTATTTCCAATCTTTAGGAGAAAATACCCCTGTAGATGACTTAGAGGATTTAATCCAACAAACGTTGAAGGATCCAGTGGAGATGCGTTACTTTGATCATGATCTGCTATTAACAGCTCAAGAGAAAGGCCCATTAACCGAACTTGCCTATATACGCGCACTTAGCGAATTAACCCGTAAAACTCGGGAAGAAGGGATTGATCGAATTATGGACATGCATGACATTGATGTGATTATCTCGATAACAGGTGGTCCGGCTTGGAAAATCGATTTAGTGAATGGGGATAATTTTGGACTTTCATCCAGTTCACCAGCCGCTAGAGCAGGGTATCCAAATATTACCGTCCCAATGGGGCAAATCGAAGGACTTCCCGTTGGCATATCTTTTTTTGGTCGTGCATGGGACGAAGCCAAACTCATTGGCTATGCGTATGCCTTTGAGCAAATGACGCATGTGCGCTTTGCTCCCTTTTCAGAGTTAGACTTAGGGTCATTAGATAACTGAGTAATATGTTAGCTCTAGGGATAAACCTTATCTGGGTCATTTCTCAACCCATTTAAAAGACCTTATCTTAAGATCTCCGGCGCTTACCGCCTCCAGAACCACCTTTTCTGTGCCCCCCACCTGGACGACCACCTCCACCACTAGGACGCCCTCCGCCACCTGATCGGCCACCACCTCCGGAACGACCTCCGCCGCCTGATCGGCCACGACCGCCGCCACCTCGACCATCTCGGCGACCACTGCGTCCATCCCGATCGCCACGACCGCCGCCATCACCTTTGGCATTTACATCAGACGCACCCGCATAATGTTCGAGCATATTATGAAACTCTAAGCTTAAAAAGCGTTCAATAATCTGCTCTTTAGATAGATCTTTGAGTGCCTCCAGCGCAGCCGGTAAAAATGGTTGAATTCTTTCTGGGTTTACCGCTTCTTTCTTAACCCGCTCTAAACCATGTAATAGGCGGCGAGAACAAATTTCTTCCCCAGTTGGAACTTCAGATTTAACAAAAGGCTGAGATGCCATGTTCTCCAAGCGCCGAATTCGGCTTTGTTCTCTTGGACTTACAATACTCATACAAATCCCTTTGTTACCCGCTCGGCCGGTTCGTCCACTTCGGTGAATATATACCTCTAAGTCATCCGGTAAATTGTAATTCACAATGTGCGAGAGATTATTTACATCCAACCCACGTGCAGCAACATCGGTCGCCACTAGAATCTTGAGATCTTTACTTCTGAAGCGGTTCATCACCTGATCTCGCTGATTTTGGGATAAATCGCCATTCAATACATCCACGTCGTAGCCATCGCGGCTCAACCATTTTGAAATATCCATGGTTTCGTTACGAGTACGGCAAAAAATAATTCCATACATACTAGGATGTATATCTACCAAGCGTTTAAGTGTCTCGAAGCGATTACTAGCTTTTACCAAATAATATTGGTGCTCTACATCTTTTGAACCAGAATTTCGCTCCCCCACTTCTATTTCGGCGGGATTGTTCATGTATTTTTTTGCCATGCTTGACATCTGCTTAGGCATGGTTGCCGAAAATAAAAGTGTTTGTTTTTCAGACGGGGTATCCGCTAAAATCGCATCCAAGTCTTCTTGGAAGCCCATATTCAGCATTTCGTCTGCCTCATCAAGTACTAAGGTCTGGATAGCCTCTACCCGTAATTTCTTTCGTCGGATTAAGTCCAACATTCGACCAGGCGTACCAACAACTACCTGACAGCCGTTTTCCAAGGCTTTAATTTGAGTCCTTATTTCAGACCCACCATACACAGCCACGGACTTTACTCCTTTTAGCTTTTTGGCATAGGCTTTAAGATCTTTGGCAATCTGAATAGCCAATTCTCTGGTAGGTGAAAGCACAATGGCTTGCACTTTTTTATTCTCTGGGTCAATTTTATGAAGTAAAGGCAGGCCAAAAGCCCCTGTTTTACCGGTACCGGTTTGAGCTAGAGCCACTAAATCCTGTTTCGAATTTAAAATGGTAGGTATAGCTAATACTTGGACTTTAGTTGGCTCCGTAAAACCTAGATGTTCTACGCCCTCAAGCAGTTCTTGCTTAAGGCCCAACTCTGAAAATGAAGACATGTATAAATAATTGATTTAAAAGTAAGATGTTGCCAGCAAAGAGAGGAATGTGGTTGCGGCATCATCTCAACTCGGGCTTCATGCAGCTATTGTAATAGCGCATTGAAAAATACGGATTATTTTTGCCAATACTATATACTTTGTTTGAGGCTTTCTACCAGTCCTATATCATTCAGTAATAATATATTACATCTAAAAATCAATTTTTTTCGATTATTGGTATTGGTATTTTAAGATGGTCTAAAACTTTTGAACTCAAGAGTATATCATGAACAACACACTCTCTGAACATTTTTCTACCGCACAAAGTATCACCGATTTAAAGACCCAACTTATCAACGAGCTAGTCAAACGCAGATATAATCTTCAATCCATCCTATGGGCTACTTCCTTTTGTAGTGATGAAATCAATAACCTATTTAGCCCCTTCAATGATTTATTTGCTGGCCTAGGGCCCTTTCATTTAGGTGGGATTTCAGGGCTACCTTTTGCTGGAATTACTGGTATGAATGCTTTCATATCACATGTGCCGAAGAATGGAGCCGCTATGATTTTATATGGTCCTCATATTGGGGTGTCAAATGAAGGAACCATTGGACAAGTGCAACGACAGAATCAACATTCTCTTACAACATGTTGTGGCTCACTGGTAGCGGCCCTAGAATCTCTTGAACACTCGGATTTCAAACCAATGGAAAACCCCTTGGACTACCAACAAGCACTTGTTCAAGAGCATCTATACCAACATCGAAGTGCCATACTCGAAGATTTATATCCTATCAAAAAAGCTACGGATTTTACCTATGAAGCCATACATACCTATCTAATCAAAATTATTGAAGAAACGAAAAAGAACTACGAACACTTAGAACTCATTTTGGTAGGTGGCGTAGTGATTAATACCGACTGGACCAAGGAAGATTACTTCGATTTACGGAACCTCGAATTTACTCAATTCTAAGGGAGCGCTAAGTTAAGACATTTGGCGAAATGCTCAGGCGAAAGTCATAAGCCAGAGCACTAAGTGTGTGCGTCTTTTACCCGAGGTGCTACTTCCTTACCCAATAGCTCAATAGCATTCACCATCTGCTCATGTGAAAGATGAGCTACATTCATATGGAAACGAAATTCAGCTAACCCACCCAAAGCTTTGGAATGTCGTATAATTTTTTCGGCAACCTCCTGCGGATTTCCTACAACCAATGCACCCAATTCATCGGACTGAGCATCATAGTTCCTTCTCGTTACCGGGCCACCCCATCCGCGCTCCTTACCGATTTGCGTAAAGGTTTTCGCATAGCCTGGGAAAAACTCCTCATGCGCCGTAGCCGAATCCTGAGACACGTACCCCAAAGAATGTACAGCCACTTTTAACTTCTCTTTTGGTTGACCCGCCTCCTCACCGGCACGATAATACAAATCTACCAACGGTTTGAACCGATGCGTTTGACCGCCAATAATGGCAATCATAAGTGGAAGTCCTAATCTTCCAGCACGTGCAAATGAAGCGGGCGTACCACCCACCCCAATGTAAATAGGGACTTCGGGTTGAAAGGGACGCGGATATACGCCTTGCCCTGTGAGAGCAGGCCGAAAACGACCCTGCCAAGTCACTTTTTCTTCGGCTCTTAGTTGGAGTAAAAGCTCGAGTTTTTCTTCAAACAGATCGTCATAATCTTGAAAACTTAAGCCAAATAAAGGAAAAGCTTCAGAGAATGAACCCCGACCCGCTACCAAGCCAGCGCGACCTTTTGAAATAATGTCGAGTGTGGCCAGTTGCTGAAAAACACGCACCGGATCTTGAGCGCTAAGTACAGTAACCGCACTGAGTAACTCAATTTTGGACGTACGCGCCGCGGCGGCGGCCAGTATGGTAAGTGGGGAACTGTCCAAATACTCGGGTCGGTGATGCTCTCCCAAACCAAAAACTTCTAAGCCTACTTCCTCCATAAGTTCAATTCGAGTAAGTAGGTTTTCGACGGTTTCTGCACGTTGTTCTGGGGTACTAGGCTCTCCGTGTTGTCCTTGTACGGCAGCAAAAGAATCAATTCCAAGTTTCATTGTAGGCAAATAAAATGTTGTAGGTCTTTCTTGATGAATAGTTAGAACGATGAATAGGCAATACTGAATTATTTTATCGCCCTTGAATACACTGCCCAACCAACTAATTAGCGTATTAGTATACAGAAAAATAGTTTAACATTAAAGTATTTTTTTATACTTTCCCCCAGCTACCTAAATAATTAATCCTAGAAATCTATTCTAAATAGGTTACAATACTATTTTTCAATAGATTAACTCCGTCACTCTATATAGACAGCGATTATCCTAATAACCAATCCGGATTTATTCTAATGTTTAAACACTATCTACTTGTTCTAGTCTGTTCAGTTAGCTTTCTTTTCTGCACCCAATTTGACCAACCCGTACCCACAGATAATGAAGTAAGTTCGGCGGTTAAATGGACCATAAATAGTGCCGAATATGCCATTATAACGGAATATTTATATCGTTCTGCAACCCGTAGTATATCAACCTTTGACCCCCCTAGTGAGCCATGGGTAGTAGCTATGGACGTAGACGAAACACTATTAAACAATGTGGAATACAATCGCCGTAGAGATCTTTTAGGTCTCGGTTATTCCTCTGAGAGTTGGGCTGAATGGGTAAAGGAAGAATCGGCTACAGCGGTGCCTGGTTCCATCGCATTTGTTACCGAAGTTCTAAATAAAGGTGGACAAATCGTACTCATTACGAACAGAAACCGAGAACTTGATCCATTTACCTGGAATAATCTTGTTACCCTTGGCTTTCCTATAGATCGAAAAAATACCTGTATTATGGGGCGCTCACAAGCCGACAGAGACTCAGTCGGGAGGAATGATATGATCAATGATAAGGATTTACGACGAATTCAAATTAGCACCGGTACGGCTGCATACTGTTGGGAGAACTATCCTGAGGCTCAAGAAAGATGGAACAAACCTTTGTCTATAGTCTTCGAAGTTGGGGATAATATTAAAGACTTTAGCCAAACCACCCAGGAAAATGTGGACCGCCTAAACTTTATTGATAGAGTTTCGTCTGATATTTTGTTACTCCCCAATGCAGTATATGGTTCTTGGGAATAAGGGTAAGTAAGCTCAGTATTAAGGAAAGATTGGAAGCTTACTCCTGTTCATAGCCGGTCATTTCAATAAATCCTGTCCCAGAAACCTCTTCACCTCTCATTTGGCCAGATAGACCTAAATTACCTTCGAAATACTGCACCGATACCCGCATTTCTTGATCCTCGAACAGAGTACCAAGTTCTAGATTAATTTCGAGCTCCGGTATTTCTAGCGTCCAACGCTTAGGGTAGCGAGATCCTGAATGCGGACTCTGCCAATACTCGAGTACATCTAGCATCACTTCCAACTCTTCCAGATCAATCGTACTCCCCAGAGGATCGACTAAGGTCCCAGTAGTTTGAGGTTTTTGGCTAGCATCGGAATTGCGAATCTGGTAATACATCAGATCATAGCCGTTGGAAAGTTGAATAGAGAACCAATCCCAGCCCGTTTGACCCGAATCTAAAGCCGAGGTGCTCCATTCATGATCCATCCAGGAATTTCCGGATACCTGATACATATTCCCATCTTTTGTGATGCTTCCCTGGGTTTCCATTCGAGTGAATGATATGTAATAGGATGCATTTCCACTGTCAGCTCCCTTTTGATCATAGCCTTGTTCTCCGTGGAAGACGAGGGGCTTTTTGGGTTCAACCCGAAAATCGATGCTTGTACCATCTTCCATCTGGCCATAGAGACGAACCGGAAAGTTGGTTTCATCTGAGCCTGTATCTGCGATTCGTGTAATCTCCCAATTCTCTAGCCAAATACGATAGGGTTCAACCTGCGCACCCGCTAAACCTGCGGCCCCTCGACTAAATCGCTCTTCGAATACATGGTCTTTTTCTTGTACATCGGAAATGGCAAAATGACCTAGATAGAGTTGATCGGTGTTCCATCCGTCGGCATTCTCAGGTTCACTGGTAGCTTTTGGCGGAATCAGCTGATTCCTAAAAATGGTAAACTGATACCCAAATTGTCGGCCCTCTTCTGTGAAAAGATTGCCTGTATAATACCACCACTCAGTTTTATAGCCAGGATGGGCGGCGTGATCGTCTGGAAACACAAATTCTCTTTCGCCTAAGGCTTGAAGATAACCTTCTTGATTACCACCAGCCATGGCTTCCACCACCGAAACGGTAGCCTTTATTTCTGGTTCCGGCTCTGAAAATAGGTACCACCCAAAAAGTACGGCAATTATGAGGGGGATACTGATGATATGACCAAAAGATAGCTTCATAATTTTATTCGCTTCGTAAAGCCTCTGCGGGATTAGCTTGGGCCATTTTAAGGGAAGGGTAGATACCCGCCAACAGTGCCGCAAAGATGGCTAGGCCTGTGGCCTGAATCAAAAGAGTAGGGCTAACCAAGAAATCTAAGGTCCACCCAAACGACCGGAGGTTAATCACATACACCAACACATAGGATATAATGACCCCAAGTGGTAAAGATAACAGCCCTGAAATTACACCCATTACTCCCGTTTGCATGATCACATAATTCCATAGTTGAGCGGGGGTCATGCCATTGGCACGTAAAACGGCATGCTCTTTTGCTCGCTCTAATTGTAAGGCCATAAGGGAACTCAAAATCCCTACAAATGCCACTACAATCGCCAGCAATCGCAATACATAGGTCACGGTAAAGGTGCGGTCGAAAATTTCAATAGAAGCTTCTCTAAGGCCTCGGTTCGAACGAACAAATACCTCTTGAAGTCCTTGCGCACGATCTCGCAAACGTGCCACTAAGACATCCACCTCGGTATCATCGGAAGCATAAAGGGCTAAGCCCGAAATAGCGCGATTGTCATAAAATCGATTGTATACCTCTCGATTCATCGTTATGGAACCAATATCTGAGGCATAATCGTAGTACTTGGCCTGTATTAAAAATCCATGTAAGCCCTTATCGGTTTGAAGCCAAAGGGTATCCCCCATCATCACTCCCTTGCGGTAGGCGTACACTTCGGAAACCATGACCACTTGCTCATCGGTAAAACGATCCCAGAAGCCTTCTTCTAAACGCTGAATCTCATACGTAAGTTGGGCTAGTGCCCCAAGTGAAGTAGTGACCAAATTTGAGGGGCCATAGTTGGTGGTTACCGTTTCACTATATACGGAATGAACCCGGTCTACTCCCTCAGTTTCTTGAAGGGTCTGAACCAGTTCTGGCAGCAATTCGGCATCGGCAAAACGAGCTACCGAACTTGGCGGCTGTATGTAGATATCGGCCTGTAATTGTGACTCTAACCATGAGACGACCGTTACACGAAAACTATCTACCATTACCCCTACGCCCACGGTTGAAGCAACCGCCACCACCAAGGCAGCTACGGGTATTGACGTACGACTTAATTCACTAAGGATCCCTTGTACCGACATTGTGCCAATGATTCCATTCAACCTGCCCAAGACAGGACGAAGTAAGGAACCTAAGCCAACCATACAAGCCGGAATGGTTAACGAAAAACCTAGAATAACCAACAAAAGTGATAGATAGGCGACAATAATTCCTCCATTGGGCAGCAGCAACAGACTGGCGCCTATCAAACCAATGATGATCCCCCCTAAAGTCAACGCCGGCAACCTTTCGCTCAACCTTGATTCACGGTTAGAGCGCCGAAGTACCGTGGTCACCTGCGCTTGGGAAGCCTCCCTCGCCGGCCAGTAAGCAGCCAGTAGAGTAGCCACTAACCCGAGTAATGAGGCCTTCAGTATAGGTCCAGGCTCAATAGCCAAATCTTGCACCGATAGCACAAAGTACAAATCATTGATAGACTGGGTAACCAGCTTAACCAAAAGCTGAGCAAGCGCGATACCCGATGCAATGCCTGCAATGGTACCAATTAAGCCAATGAGTACCGCTTCTTTCAAAATCATCGATAAAATTTCGGCCTTAGTCACCCCCAGCGCTCGAAGCCGCCCGATCAGTGGAAGCCTTTGTACCACCGAAAACGTCATGGTGTTGTATATCAAAAACATTCCCACCAGTAACGCTAGCAGACTCAATGCCTGTAAATTAAGCTCGAATGCTCGAGTCATCTGACTTAGGGTTTCCGATGTTGAACCTGCATCCTGCAACAACACTCCCTCGGGCAGTACCGCTTCTATAGAGGCCATCGCTTTGGTTGATGGTAGAACAAGATCAATCCGGGAAAGTTTAGTCGGCATATCGAAGAGATCTTGAGCTGTGGCAATGTCTACCACTAATACACTTTCCAAGGCTTGCTCTGTGCGCTCGTTTTCCACCTCAATAGTGCCGATGAGCTTGACCGGGAAAACCACCCCGCCAACGGAAACATCAAGCGTATCATTAAGACCAAGCCCCAACTCCTGTTGAACGGGTTTTGTGAGCAAGCCACTTGGGATTCCCCCGATAAAACCAGCTAAATCCAAACCACTTTCCTGACTGGAAAAATCTCGGAATGGACCTTCCGCAATAGGATCTACTCCTAAGATCTGGAAGCTTCTGCTTAATCCCTCCAAGCGACCATATCCTTCAATAACAGGTGCGATAGTACGAAATCCATGTTCTACTCGCAGTTTTCTATAGACCTGCTCATCCAATTCCTCGCCTGCTCCCACGATCTGATGGGTGGCTTTTCCGGCGATGGCTTCGGCCGAGATAGAAAAGGCACGTTGCGCCGAACTATTAGATAAATCGATGGAAACCACCATCGCCACTCCCAAGGCCACCCCAAGAATGGATAGTGCAAATTGCCAGGGATGCTGCACTAAAAACCGTACACTCGAAACCCAAAGTAAATCTTCTGCTTTAGCACGCATAAAACCGATTATAAAGTTTCTAAAGGTTCATGCAGTTGACCTTCTCTGAGTTCGAGAACCCGATCGGCAATTTGCCCCATCTCGCGGTCATGAGTCGCAATAAACATGGTGCGATTATTTTTTCGAACCAAATCGGCTAACATGGTTAAGATGGAAGCGCCTGTTTTGTAATCTAAGTTTCCCGTGGGCTCATCGGCCAAAATAAATGATGGCTCATGGGCGAGGGCTCGCGCAATGGCCACTCGTTGTTGTTCCCCACCCGAGAGGCGGTCGGGATAACTGTTTTTACGATCTTCTAGCCCAACTTCGGAAAGAAATTGCATAGCTATTGCTTCACTATTGGAATCCATTGCCCCTTTTAGTCGCAAAGGGAGTATAATATTCTCAAAAGCGGTTAGGGTAGAAATAAGGTTAAACGACTGGAAAACAAAGCCAATCTGATTTCTACGAAAAAGCGTGCGCTCTTTTTCGCTAAGCTTTGAAATATCGATACCATTGATGAGTACTTGACCAGAATCTGGGCGGTCTATTCCACTTAACAAGTTAAGAAGAGTGCTTTTGCCCGATCCCGAACGTCCCAAAAGTACCATCATTTGGCCCTTGGATACTTCCAGTGTTAAGTCTCGGAGCACCTGTCTTTGCTTACTACCTTCGTCGTAACTTTTGTTAAGATTTTTAAGTTCTACAATGTTGGTATTGGCCATTTACAAAGCCCTAAAAGCGTAAGTGAAGGTTTCCACACTCACCCATCTGGCTTAGAGTGTGTAGCGTCTCTGATGTGCTATACTAAACTAAGGTGGGGCGGGATTGGTTCCACTTTAGTTGGCTAATTCTTCAACTGATTTATACCTTCTACTTTTCACTACTGCATCAATAGCAATAGTCGAACTAATACTTTCAAGAAGATTCAATCTCTAAAGTATTAAATCAGCATCATAGCCTACCATTATATGTGAGGTCTTTTGGTCAACTTAAGTAAAGCGAGCTGTTACAATAGTAGCCGCTTGAATGGTTTCTTTATTTGCTAGCCACTTTGGATTAGTAATACCAGCTCTAGATGTAAACTCAAAACTGGGATTAAAAAAAGTCCTGTAGCATCAATTATTCGAAGCTGCATTTTATTGTGAACACCAGTACCCTTGTCTTCCAATGCACCATAAATATCTAGAATTTTACCCCCAACTATTAGAACATTCTTATTAGTTTCAAGGCCCCTTAATGGATCGATTGTCAAAACATTATGAAGAAGAAACGCATCTTCTGAAAAACATAGTTTTTTTTCCCCTGAGAAAAAAACAATTGAAAAGATTACGGTTAGTCTTAAAGCATTTAAAATATTAAATTTTTTGAGTGGGGAGACAGCTTTATAATCATTGTTTCAAAGAATAAATTTTAATAAAACGAGAGACACTTTGATTTAATATGCTTATCTTGTTTATCTTCTAAAATTATGGATAAATTTGTTATTAATTCATATGCACCCGTAGCTCAACTGGATAGAGTACCTGACTACGAATCAGGCGGTTAGAAGTTCGAATCTTCTCGGGTGTACTTATACAATAACAGCAACTTAGGATGATTATTTTTAATCTATTTTAAGTTGCTTTTTTATTTTGGGACAACATTGGGACAACACATTTAGAAAAGTTACTTGCTCGTTCATTCATCTAATTTTAGAATAGTACCCTTTAATTCACAAGCTGTATCGGTTGCAACCAATTTTATTTTAGTAACCTCACCTGCTTGAAAATCTACTTCTATGGTTTGGTTTATTTGATTACCAATTCCATATTCACCCTCTACTTGAATTGTGATACCATCTAAACCTTGAGGCATTCCTTCGTCTAATGATAATGTCACACTTTCATCCACTCCAATAACTAAATTAGCAAATTCATATCCAATTAGATAAACTCCATTTATAGTGGCTAAATCTGAGATTTGGTTACATTCAACCATATTAGACACCGCCAGCAAAGGTGTCTCACTCGAGGGAGTCCAGCAGGAAGTCAATAACCCAACTATGATTAGAAGTATTTCTAGATATCTCATAGCGTTTACTAATTTATAGATTGACCTTTATTCATTAAGGTATCAATACTTTGTAGTAACAGGCAAGCGACCGTGCAACGATTGATGCATCAAGGCTCAGTGCAAACCACTCAGAACTATGCTGACCTGCTTAACTCAGATGTAGGTGAACAGGTTGGAAGGGTATTCTAAATACAGAATCTATTGCTCTTTTTTTATGATTTTTTTCACTTGAACACGTACTTCTCCATTCTTTTCTGTGGTGTCTCTATACACTTCAATATTCATATCATCTGTAGACAACTCTTCATCCATCATCCAAATGAAATTACCTTCTCCTTGTCCTATGCCTTTTTTCATCATAATCGTTTGCATTTCTTTCCCTTGCATATGAATGTTATGCATTGGACATACACTACTTTGTTGACCAAGTAAATAACCAAGTAAACCAAAAACTACAGCGACTAGTGTAAAAGCAAACCAATTTTTATTGAGTGTTTCCATTATTATTCATTTAGAAGATTTATTTTCATTATAAAGTTTAAAACAAATTAATACTATAGTTAGCTC
>Ga0181601_10001415_pt1 | contig 20496 bp, 18 predicted proteins | sample 041ome_8_FD_133020 | JGI IMG/M metagenome (GOLD analysis project Ga0181601, IMG submission 133020) | Coastal salt marsh microbial communities from the Groves Creek Marsh, Skidaway Island, Georgia - 041407BS metaG (megahit assembly) | ecosystem: Environmental > Aquatic > Marine > Intertidal zone...
CTGATGCCGATGGTGATCAGATGAGTAACGAGACAGGGGCGGCCTTTGGGCCGCCCCTGTTTTTTTAGTTCGTCTGTGTCGGCCGCAGCCCCTCGAGGAAGGTCTGCCAGAGATCCGGCTCAAAGACGCTGCGGATCTCTCGGCGGAAAGCAGCGGTCAGCTGGACTTCGTCGTCAAAGCATTCTTCGAAGCAGGTTCGGAGGGTGGCAAGATCGTCTTCGGCGTAGCTGTCGAAGTAGCACTTCGGCCAGATGTTTTGCTGGTTCACACTTCGGAGTGTCTGAAGTAAATCGGGGACACTCGGCGTTGCCTCGGCAAGCCCCTCGCAGAGCCGATCCACCTCTGTCGATTCGATTCGCGCCTTGGCAACGAAGCGATCTTCATGCACGAGATAACGGCGGCTGCCTCGTCGCTCAACATGGCGGTACTGCATCAGTGCCTCACGGACGGCGGCGTGGTCACCGCGAGCTTCCGAGAGCTGGTCGAGCAGACGACCACCTTTCTCGAGCATCTCAGGAAGCGCGTAGAACTCATTACTGCTGCGAAGGCGTTGGATGTGTTCGAGGCCTGAGCAAAAGCGTTCGAAGGCGTCGCGGGTGCTCCCCACGATAAACGGATCGCATGCGAGCAGCTTCTCGTAATGTGGAGCACGGAAATGGCCTGAGAGAAGACGTACCTCGCCAGGCAGGTTCTCGAGCGGCTCGAGATCTGTGTAGGGAATACGCACGCCGTAGAGCAGCATCTGTGAAGCAGGAACGTTCACCGACGTCAGATACCGCATCAGCACACCCGTGATCGAGGTGCCAGCGGTCTTCGGCACATGCGCGAAAACGATCATCTCGAACAGCCGGCCGTGGGAGCGTCGTGGAAAGGTCTCGCCACGCTCGATGCGGGCCTGAGAACTGCCTGGAATCTCGGGTTGTAGCAGTTGAAGCCGGGTGGTGAGAATGCCATCCTGGCGCCAAAAACATAGGCTTTTTTTCATGCTCGCCCTCGTCACAACTCCGCGATTTGTGCTGCTGGTGAACCTCGTCTCACGACAGGTCACGGTGCTGGAAGAAGGGCGGCAGGAGTATTACGGGGCGACCTGGCGACCTGATGGTGAGCAGCTGATTCTCTCGCACAGCGGTCTCGAAAACGAGTCGCTCGTTGATCTCGCCAGTTACGCCCGCTCCGAGGTGGGCTGGATCTCGGAAGGGGACGCCCACAGCGGTCGCTTTCTCTCGCAGCCGCACCAAATTCTCTGTGCTCCCGACGGCCGCGTAATCTGCACCAACACCGGTCGCAACAGCCTCGTGGTGATCGATAGTGAACGGCCAGGGTACTTCCAGGAAGCACGGCTGCATTCGGATCGTTGGGATCGACTTGAGCCCCAGGCTGCGACCGGGCTTCATCTCAACTCTGTCTTCCTGCGGGACACCACGCTGACCGTACTTGCGCACGGCTTTGAGCATGGCTCGCAGCTGATCACGCTCGACTATCCCAGTCTGGAGCGTCGCGAGTCGGTCGTGATTCCCGGTGCGACGGGCATGCACAACTACTGCGTGACCGCTCGTGATGAGCGAATCTCCTGTGTTTCGTCACGGGGGATGCTGATCGATCCCCACTCGCTTCATGTCCACTGGAGGAGCGGCTCAGCCGGCTATCTTCGTGGCCTCGCTGTTGGCGGTGGCCGCGTGCTGGTAGGCAACAGCCCACAGGCAGGGCGGCATCTGCGTTCATCGGCGGTATCGGGACTGTGGGTGATTGATCGCGAGAGCTGGCGGGCAATCGACTACATCGTGCTGGGGCCTTACGGCGTTGTAAATGATGTGCGGCTTATCGATGTGGCAGATGAAGCACACCACGGGCATCCCTTCCGCGGCGGGCCCACGTTGCAAGAACGGGATGCCTGGCAGCAGGTGGTGACGACACGCCTATCGGGTTCCCGGCGGCTGACAGAACTTGTGGCGGAGGGACCATTCGATCTGGCCCTCGGAGGACCGCAGGTTTCAGATGATGGCTGGCTTTGTTCACCGGATGAGCTCTGCCTGATGCTGACACGCGACCAGCGGCCACAAGAACTACGGCTGCGGTACGACTTTCAGGATCAGCCCGAAGGCGGGCACTGTGGCGTCGTGGTTGGCTGTGGGGCAACTGTCCATGAGGCGAGCCCTTCGCAACGCGATGCGAACATGGATGTGATCGTGGCAACCCAATCGGGTGGCAACAGCGTGAGCCTCGCCCACTGGCAGCATGATGGCAGCGGCTGGAATCGGTTGGGGATTCTCGCAGAAGTCGCGGGTCTCAGCGGCATGCTTGCAGTTCGACGAGGCGATGATGACCTGGTGATCGAGGCCGGGCCGCAGCGAGAAGGCGTTGCAGTTCTTCCGCTCGAGCGTGTGCCCCACGCTGACCAGCGATGGGGTGTCCGCTGGCAGGCAACACGAGTGATGCCCGAGCATGCACCGCAGCAGGGCGAGGACTGAGTGGTTCTCAATGGAGTCTGACGGATCAACGAGGCTGATGGAGCGGCTTGTGGAATCACATGTACGGCTGGCAGTGGTGAGCGATGGCTGTCACCTTCACCAGCAACGTTCCGCGATTGCGGCGACAGCAAGAGCATTTCGGCAGGGAACGCAAGCCCGTGGGACCCCCACCGAGGTCGTGCTGGTCGTGCCGATGGGGCATGAAGGTGATCGTGTGTTTGAAGAGGCAGACCTGCCTGTCCGTGGTTTTGCTTGGGAACTCCTCGATGGGGAGGCATCTGACCGAGCGACCTACTACGCGGGCCTGACCTCGATGCGTTCACTGGCGGGGCAACGTGGGAGCAGGTCGCTCGCAACGCATGCCGTTGTTGATGACGGGATCCGGCATCTCTGTGACTGTGACGCATGGATCTTGGCACAGGCCACAGCACCAGCGGCGGTGCTTCCACTGCGGCCGTTTCTTGTGATCGCAGATGCGTCGTTGCATCATGCGTCTGGCCAGCTCCCAGCGGAGTCTCTGCGGATCGCAGCAGAAAACCTCGCCGCGTCAGCTGGCGTGCTTGTGTTCAGCGAAGTGATGCGACAGGAAGTGGTGGACTTTTACGGAGTGCCCGACAGCCAGGTCCGGCTGCTGCCACCACTCAGTGCGTGGCAGGCGTGGGAGGACCAGCTGGAATACCAAATGGAGGAGCAACTCGAGACGGCTGTGCGAGTCGCCAGCGGTGTGCCGGAGCAGGGGCATGTCTGGTTTGTGGCAGACGCCAGCTCCACCGCGTCGCCGATGTTTCGTGAAGGCATGGAGGGGCTGGTGCAGGCGGCATGGTCTGGTGAGGATGAGCAGGTTTCGCTCGCGTACGGAGAGGCGATCGCCGAACTGCTGTGAAGACATACGGTATCTACATCGCCTATCCACCATGGACCCGGTTTGAGGGTGAAGGGCTGGGCCGCTTTCTGACGGCTTTCGTCCGTGGTGCCCATGAGTCGGGGCAGGCTCGATTTGTGATTGCCTGCCCGGGCTGGACTCGCCCAGGGCTCGAACATCTCTTTCGCCGCAGTGGGATTCCAGAAGATGCTGTGGAGTTTCTCACGCCACGAGGTGTGCCAGGCGTGATCCGCCTGGCCTCCCGTCGTGATCGCAAGAAGGATCAGTCGGAAACCCACCGGAAGCGTCCTCAGCGGCAGGGTTTCCCCCAGCTGCGCCAGACGGCGGCGATGGTCTTGGGTGGGCTGATGACAAGCCGTCATGTCGCCGTGATTCTGATGGTGACGCTCGCGTCGCTTCCGCTGGTGCTGCTGGGCGGACTCGCACAGGTCACAGGTCAAGGGCTCTCGCGACTGCTGCGGAAACCGGTCAAGACACTCGGCAGGTTGGCAGGCTCTGGAAAGCGGCGGTTACGTCGAGGACTCGAGAAGCTCTCGATGTCGCAGCTGATGTATGAGGCAGAGTTGCGAAACGTGCACCGGCTCCTCGAGGGCCGCCGTGATGTAACAGCCTGGTACTGTCCAACTGCTTTCTGGCCGAGTTTCAACCGTATTCGGGGGCCACGTGTGGTCTGCGTTCCGGATTTCGTCGTGTCCCTCGCCCCTGTGGCCTTCGCGCAGCTAGGGGGTGAGCCATTTCGTGAAACGATTGAAAAGGTCGAGCGGGCGATTCGTGGCGGTGATCACTTCATTACCTACAGCCAGCACGTGAAGCATGACACGCTCGTCAAACGTTTTGGCGTCGAGGCAGATCGGGTGACGGTGGTGCCCCATGGCGCCAACACGCTCGACAACGTTCTCGTGGCGGCAGCGAAAGGACGGGATATCGATCTCGTGTCGGCGGAGTTTCTCGCTTCAGCGCTTCAGAAAGCAGAGGCGATTGACGGCCGACTGCCTGTCGTCCGTCGGGATTCTCCAGGTCGATATCTCTTCTATGCCAGTCAGCTACGTCCACATAAAAATGTTGCCACGCTGCTGAAGGCATTTCGCTGGCTGCTGGACGAAGGGCATCTCACTCACCGTCTTGTCATGACCTGCTCCCCCTCGATGTCGGTCAAGATTCAGGAACTCGTCAAGCAACTGTCGTTGCACGATGACGTGCTGTTTCTTGTTCGGCTAACAGAGGAAGAGCTTGCCGCGTGCTATCGGCATGCTGAGCTGGCGGTCAACCCAACCCTCAGTGAAGGGGCCTGCCCATTCACGTTTACCGAAGCCTTGTCCGTCGATACGCCTGTGGTCATGTCACGAATTCCGGTGACAGAAGAAGTGCTCTGTGAACGGCAACTGCAGGCTGCCATGCTTTTTGATCCCTACGACTGGCGGGATATGGCTCGAGGTATTCGGCAGGGCATTGAGAACCGCGAGGAGCTGCTGGCGAAACAGCAAGCGGTCTATCAGATGCTCTCAACGCGTACGTGGCGAGAAGTCAGTTCCGATACGATCCGGGCCCTGGATCGCGCAGCCGGGGAAGCAGCATCGCTGCCGCCACAGCAGCAGCAGCGGCGACCGGCCTAGTAAGAGGGATGACGATCGTGAGCCTAAAGGGCCGCGGATTGCCGGGCGGCATGACGAAGAAACACCGACCGCCGGCGATCCGGGCAGCCTACGCCGGCAGCACACCGAAATACACACCGAGATGGGAATGCAAACACGATGACGACGAGTACTGCGACGCAGATGTCCTATCTGTTTAAGCGGGTGACGCCGCGAGTAGGCCAGGAAGGCCTCTGGGATGCTGCGAGTGGAGAGAACTATCGGCAGGTTATCGAGTCGTACGCGGTCGTCGGCTGGCGGTTTGTGCAGGCGATTCCTGCGGGGGGTGGGCTCGCCGACGAGGCGGCAGGGTTTGATCTCGTCTTCGAGCGAACGCAGCAGTATCCGCCGCTGGTGTTCACGCATATTCCGAAGACGGGCGGCACATCTGTCACCAAGATTATTGCCACCTATCTGCAGGAGGTGGTGAAGGCTCCACCGGCAGCAGTGCTGCAGTATGGAGTGAAGGTGCCCTATTCAGATCTGCGGCCACTGCGGATGCTGCACCGTCAGGTGCGACTGGCCAGTGGACACTTTGGCTTCGATCACCTGCAACTGCTCTTGCGTGAAGATCCGTTCGTCCTGGTGACGGTGCGGGATCCATTTGAAAGGCTGCTGTCGATCCTCGACCACGAGTACCGAGTGGGCCGTGTTGTCAGCCCTGAGGAAACGGAACAGCGAAAGGCTTACGCAGCCAACATGGTCCGACTGATCGAGGGACTCAAGCAGACCAGCTCACAAGAGGTGATGCGTGAGCTCCTCACCGAGCTCCGCGGCGTTTCGATTCCGACGGTTGACTATGTCACGTACGCAGGCAACTGCGTGGCGACCGCTCGGCTTGAGAACAGTGAGATCGATGCATTCGGGCAGAAGCTGGAAGGCACCGTCGGCGACCAGACGAGTCCACTTGGGCTCTCAGGCGTCCGCGAGAATACGAGCCCTTCACGGCTGTTTGCGACTGCGGATGCCGCATTCATGGCAACGTTGAGGGCGGCCTTTGAGGAGGTGTTTGCTGAAGAGTGCAGCTATGTGGCCGGCCTCCGCGCGAACGTGCCGAGCGTGTTTGAAGACGGGCTCTGGGAGCGGCTGCTCTCTGCGATCTGGCGACGGCCGCCTGGAATGGCGGCGGAAGCTGCCGCGGCTGCCTCAAACGAACTCGCCACGCGAGTGCCTGCGGATAGGGCGTAACTCACCCATCGGTCCGAGGCGGCCACTGCTTGCCGACGAGTTCGCAGCACTGCCTCTGATAAGCACTGCCTCTGATAAGCACTGCCTCTGATAAGCACTGCCTCTGATAAGCACTGCCGAGCCGCACGCGAGCCCTGCTTACGTCTGAGCTGGCTTAGAAGTTGGCAAAGAACAAGTCTCGGCTCTCGACCGTGGGAGCGATACTCTGGAAGCCCCATTTCGTTGTGGTCATCAGCGCTCCGTCGTTGATCTTGGCTACCCAGAGTCGACCGCGTGCAAGTTCTGATGAGGTGGCAACGCGGCCGATCAGGTCGTCTCTGCCATCGCCGTCGGCATCGCCGGCGATGATGGCCGTCCAGGTGACATTCGGATTCCAGTAGCCGATGTGGCTGTTGCTTCGCAGCCCATCGGTGCCGTCCGACATGAGTCCCCACCACTGTCCGATGTTGGTGCGGGCGATGATGTCGGTCTTGCCGTCACCATTGAAGTCCCCGACGTTGACGCTGTTCCAGGAAACCGCCGTCGACCAGCCGCCGATCAACGTGTTCGTGAAGCCGAGAGAATCCGCGTTTGCGATCGCAGCCCACCATTGGCCTGCCGCGGTGCGGCCAGCGATGTCGGTCTTCCCATCACCGTTGAAGTCGCCAGAGACAATGTCACTCGTGAAGTTGAGCGTTGGTGACCAGAACCCCAGGTTCTTCGTTTCCCATCCGCCCCCTGCTTTGCTCACGAGGCCCACCCACTGTCCGGTGGTTGCCAGGCCAGCGATATCAGTCTTGCCGTCACCGTCGAAGTCGCCAGTCTCGATCGTGGTGAACTGGAGGTTGGGTGACCAGGCGCCCATCCGAGAGTTGCTAAAGCCGATGGTATCGGTTCTGGCCATGCCAGCCCACCACACACCGGTGGACGAGATGCCTGCCACATCAGTGCGGCCGTCACCATCAAAGTCGCCACTGACATACTTGGTGATGTTGAGCGATGGCTTCCAGTAGATCATGAAATCTGGAGCTGCAGCGGTGCCATCCCCTTCATTGATAGAAGACCACCACTGGCCGATGTTGGTACGACCGGCGAGATCCATCAGGCCATCGCCGTTGAAGTCGCCTTCGAGTACCGCATCCCATTCAATCGCAGTACTCCAGATGGCGAACGTCGACTGGGTGAACTCGCTGCCGTCACTCTTATTGAGCAGCCAGAGTCCGGTCGACGTGAAGCTCATCACGGACTCTGGCGTGGGAGCTGTGGTGCCGCCAGTCACATTTACATTGAAGGTTAGCTGTGCGGAGGCCGTGGCGTCGGCAACGCTGGTGGCTGTCACGGTGACCGTGGAAACGCCTGAGAACTGGCTAGGCGTGAGGACAAGATTGGTGCCCTCCATGGCAGCGGTGACGACATTGGGTGCGCTGCTCTGTACGGTGTAGGTGACTTCGGCGGCACGGTCGATCGAGGTGAACGTGAGAAAGTCATCTGGCCGCACAATGTTTTCGTTGTCAGCTGGTGCGTTCCAGAGCGGCAGCTCGTTGAGGGCAGCGTCGCCGTAGTAGTTGCTCGCGTCATACGTCTGAGCTTCGCCCATGGCGCCTACAGCATCCATGCCGTCGCCAAGCACGCGTCCGAAGGCAGTGAAGCCGCCGTTTTGGGCATCGAGGTTCGCGGAGTTGTCGCCCATGTTGAAGAACCACTGGCTTGTGGCACTGTCAGGGAGTCCACCGAGTTTGGCCATGGCGATGGTGCCACGGATGTTGGAGTTGCCGGGTTCATTGGCAACGGTGGGCCCTTCGCTGATTCGCGTTGGATTGCTACCGACCTGATCTGCAGGCAGTGTTGGCGCGTAGTAACCACCACCTTGGACCACAAAGTCCAGCACAGACCGATGGATCATCGAACCGTCGTAGCTACCGGCATCGACATACGAGAGAAAGTTGGCTGCGGTGAGCGGAGTGGTCCGCGTTCGCTCGGGGCCGGCTTTGTCAAAGAGTTCGATGTAGAACGTGTCGTTGCTGACAATGCTGTTGTTGGTGAACTGCACGACCGTTCCGGTGATCGTGGTCTCGTCAAAATGGTCAGCGAGGTCGATCTTGGTCGCCGCGTCACCGCTGTTGAGCGACTGGGCACCAATCGGGGAGAGCACATCGACCGCCAAGAGAGCCCGTGACTCAAGCCGCTCGACTGATCCACAGCCAGCCACGGTGTTCCTACCAGACACAGTGTTCTTTCGACGGGCTCGCTGACGCCGGGCCTCGGCTACGGATGGACGTCGTGCACCACCACCGGACAGACCACGAGACAGCCTGGAGAAGGCAGAAAGCATTGAAAACCTCGTACAGGAATGCGTCGGCAGGTAGCGCCGTCACGGCGTATCCGCAGGAATAAGGTATGGTCTGCTACGATCAACCGCACATGAGAATACACGCCCCTTCGGGCAGTATTTTCTTTCCTACGGTTGCCGTCAACGAATTGTTCTCGGCTGAAACTGGGATTGAGAGGAGTGGGCCACCGTGAAGGTCGGTGTTTGGTGTGCCTACGGAAAGACCCTCTCGGTCAGTGATGGAATAGGCGTTTTTGCCCATAGTTTGGCGAAATACCTGGCTCGCTCGCCCCGTGTCAACGGGGTTGTGATGGCAATTCATGCGGGTGACGAGTCGCAGATGGAGGCGACCGTAGCAGCCGGCGGCGGATGCATACGGACAGTTTCGCTGAAAAGACTGCCCCCGGCGTCTCGCTGGCGGCGGAAAACGCTTCGCTGGAGGCATCGCTCCCAGAGTCGTCGCTATGAGAGCCTGGGAAGGTCGGGCGGAATGGGCGGTGTTGCTCGGTCCGAGCGGCTGAGAGCCCGTCTGGCAGCCACTGAGCTGGCGACGGATCGGTTACTGGCGAAACAGGCGGCGAGTGACCCGGGTGTCTTTGCGTCCCCCGCTGAAGGCGGCTGTGACATCTGGGTGCTGCCACATGTGTCGGTGGAGCGGAGCTTCAACGCGGCTACCGTCGTGCTGATCCATGACATGGTGCCACTTCGAGAGCCAGGCCTGCTCAAACCCCATGACGTCGCCTCATTTCGGCGGCGATCCCAGGTGGTGGCTGAGCGATCGACGCTGATTGGATGCATGTCGGAAGTGATTCGCGATGGGGACATCGTGGGCCTGTTGGGCTGCCCCGCGGAGAAGGTTCGAATCGTTGGGGCCGCGGTTCCAGATGACATCGGATTCCCGGACCTGCCAGTGCCCACGACATGTCGCCAGCAACCCGACCTGCCGGCAGGAGTGGCCGCTCCCTATCTGCTCTACCCGGCAGCGTTTCGTGGTTACAAGAATCACGAACTGCTCATTGAGGCCTTGTCCATTCTCGATCAACTCGGCGTGCCACCCTTGCAGCTGGTCTTTACGGGCGACACGCCACTCCCGAGCCACCTCCATGAACGGGCTGAGGCAGCAGGCCTCAGTCAGCGGGTTCTCGCGGTCGGCCGCGTCGATCGTGACATGCTCGAGAGGCTCTACCGAGCCGCTGCAGCGACGGTTGTGCCTTCTCGTCATGAACAGGGATCATTTCCTGTGTTGGAGGCACTCGCCTGCGGCTGTCCGGTTGCGGTGTCCGACATTCCTAGCCTGCGGGAAGCGTTTGGTCCTCTCAACGACACGATCCCCTTCTTCGACCCAGGGTCTGCGAAGGCATGTGCAGAGGCTGTCGCGAGCCTTGTGAACAACGCGGAGGCCGTGCGACTCAGCCAGGCAGAGGGTTTTCAACGACTTCGCGGCCGTACCTGGCAGCAGGCAACCGATGAATGGATTGACGTGTTTGACGAGGCCATCGCGATGCATGCCGCCCTCCATAGCCGCACGTCACAGCCTGAGAAAGCAGTTCCCACGACCCCGGGATGAGCCAGCCAAGAGTCCGTGGCATAATTGGGTGTCTTTTAGGAGTGTGCAGAACTATGCCGAGTCCCAGCTGTCCTCTCGATGCCCGCAAGGCCGTCGACCTCTACTTCATGGAGCACCGCGCCAAGCTGCTCGATATTGCGGCGTTTCTTGACCGCCTCGATCGGGCTGCTGCAGGTGCCACAGATGATGTTCGCCTGCGGGCGATGCGGCAGGCGATCCCGCTTTTGATCGATGGTGAGGGAGACCGTGCCCGGCGGATCCTTGAACTCTTCAGCGATCACTCCGCAGAGCCGATTCCTGAGGCCCACACGCAGGCGGCAATTGGTGTTGATCCGCAGGGCGGCTACGAGGCCGCCGCCACTCCCCAAACAACGTGAGCATCATGGCCTACATCGATCCCCATATTCATATGGTCAGCCGCACCACCGACGACTACCGCCGCATGGCGGAGGCCGGCTGCGTCGCGATCACCGAGCCGGCATTCTGGGCCGGCTTTGACCGTTCAAGTCCGGCCGCTTTTGCGGACTACTTCCGTCAGCTGACACAGGTTGAGCCACGACGGGCTGCGACCTACGGCATCGATCATTACTGCTGGCTCTGCATCAATCCCAAAGAAGCCGAAGACCCCGGCTTCGCCCGTGAGGTGATCTCGCTCGTGCCTGAGTTTCTCAAGGCCGACAACGTCCTGGGGATCGGGGAGATCGGGCTCAATAAGAACTCCAGGAATGAGATGATCATCCTCGAGGAGCAGATTGAGCTGGCCAGGCAGCATGGCCAGATGATTCTTGTGCACACGCCACACCTCGAAGACAAGCTCAAGGGTACCCGCCTGACGATGGATGCCCTGGCCAATGCCGGCATCGAGCCGGGACGTGTGCTGATCGATCATGTCGAGGAACACACGGTTGCCGAAGTGCTCGACCGAGGCTTCTGGGCGGGGATGACACTCTATCCCGACAGCAAGTGCACTCCCCAGCGAGCCGTCGACATCATTGAGTGCTATGGCAATGAGCGGATCTGGATCAACTCCGCCGGCGACTGGGGGCCGAGTGATCCGCTGAGTGTGCCCAAATGCCACTCTGAAATGCGAAGACGCGGCCACGCTCCTTCATTGGCAGAGAAGATCAGCCTGCACAACCCCGTGGCTTTTCTCAGCCAGAGTCCGGCGTTTACGCCGCCTTGCGGGGTTGGGCTGCCGGCTGCGTCGGCGTGAGCCGATGCACCTGGGCCGCAACACGCTTGCTGAGGTGTCCCTGGCCAATCTCACGAACACTGCTGCAGATCCTTAGCACTTCAGCATCACTGAGCTGTGGATAGGTCGGCAGCATGATGCCGAGTGCACCAAGCCGGTCGGTGACCGGCAGCACAGTCCGACGCTTCTTGGCGGATTGCCGGTAAGGAGGTAGTCGATGGATGGGAATGAACATCGGGCGGGAGTCAATACCCCGCTCAGCAAGCTCGCTGGCAAGATCATCCCGCCGACAGCCGAACTTTGCCGGATCGATCAGACAGGAGAACATCCACGGGGCGGTCTCAGCCCACGGGGCATCCTGACGGATGGCAACACCGGGCACGTCTGCGAGTTCTTCCGCGTAAAGCCGCAGGATGGCATTCCGGCGATCGATGATCGATTCACGGCGGTCCATCTGACCGCAGAGAATCGCTGCAGCCACATTGGTCAGCCGGTAGTTAAAGCCGACGATCGGAAAGTGGTACCGCTTCTCGGGGTCCATTCCTTGGCCGCGTAACAGGGCCATGCGATGCCTCAGCGACTCATCGTTGCAGGTCACGGCACCACCTTCACCGGCAGTGAGAATCTTGTTGCCAAAAAAGGAAAACGTGCCGGCCGTTCCCAGGCTGCCGCAGAGCCGACCTTTGTAGCGAGCGAAGGTGGCTTCGGCAGCGTCTTCGACGACCCACAGACCATGCGTGACCGCGAGCTGCATGATCGGATCCATATCGGCCGGATGGCCGAGCAGGTGGACCGGAATAATGCCTTTTGTCTTGGGAGTGATCGCCGCTTCGATCGCAGTCGGATCGAGACACCAGGTGGCAGGATCGATATCCACGAAGACTGGCTCCGCCCCGCAGTAGCGGACGGCGTTCGCTGTGGCGATGTAGGTCATCGAGGGCACGATGACCTCATCCCCTTGGCCGAGCCCCAAGGCTGCGAGCGCCAGGTGCAGGGCCGTCGTTCCGCTGGTCGTGCCGAGAGCGAAGTTCGTTCCCGATGCCTCCGCAAACTCGCTTTCAAAGCGGTCGAGAAACGCGCCGGTGGAGGAGATCCAGGTGCTGGCGACGGCCTCAGTGGCATACCGCGTCTCAAGGTCTGAGAGATCAGGCATCGAGACCGGAATAAACGAGGGTTTCATGCGGACGATTCCAGCGGTGTTTAGGCAGCGTGTGGACGGGTCGACCAGGAGTTCTCGACAGGAAGCCGAGCGCGGGTTGCCAGGTGGGCGATTCCCAACCATTCGGCTTCGCCGTGTGGTGTGAACGTGTAGCCGAGTGACTCATACAAGCCGACAGCGGCCTGGTTGTGTCGGTAGACCTTCAGCCTCACCTGTTCTGCACCACGTCCAATCGCGACGCGATGGAGGTGCTGCATGAACTGTCGGGCGATCCCGCGGCCGCGATGCTCTGGATGCACGGCGATCCCGAGGCTCGGCACCTCAAATCCTTCAGACCAGCCACGCAGCATGCCGTAGGCAACGACGCTGCCTGCCGTCTGATCAACCACGGCGTGGTACTCATCACGGTTGGCCAGCACGGTGTGGTGACAGCTGTGCTGCTCGGTCAGTGAGACGGCAGTTTCAGCAGTCAGCGGATGGGGATGGAACAGCCGGTAGTCGTGGTGTTCGCACAGCGCGGCAAACAACGCCGCCAGGCCGGCAGTGTCTGCGGAGGTGATCCGCCGGCACTGCAAGGCTCCGTCGTGGCTCGTGGTCACAAGCATGGCTCTGGAAGCCGTGGGGCACACGGCTTGCTGAGAAGATGGACGCTTCCAGGAAGGCTGGGGACTGTAGCGGCCTTGCCTGGGGCGTCGCCAGAGCGGTTTTAGCCGTAGTTCAGGCAAAAAACCGAGCCCGGCCACTCTTGCGAGGGGCTACTTCTTCTTCGTCAGCTGATCCAGCGACACAAAGCCGTCGGCCCCAGCAGGGACGTCGGACTGGATCCCGGCACAGGGGGGCGCCCAGAGCCGCTTCCAGAGCGAACGGCTCAGCCACACTGCCGCCGCTGTCACCACCGTAAGGGCGATCAGGTTTTGAACGGTGGTGTTCATAGAACGATCAACGCGGGTGCGTTAGAGCAGCGCAGTGCCAAGTTGATAGGTCAGCAGGGCTCCAATCCAGGCGAGCCCTGTCATGTAGCTGAAGGTGACCAGCGGCCAGACCCAGCTGCCAGTTTCCTTGCCGATGACCACCAGCGTGCTCGCACACTGGGCACACAGAGCAAAGAACACCATGATCGACAGCGCCACCGGCAGCGTGAAGACAGGACGGTTGGAGCCATCCCAGGTGGCAGCCCGCAGCCGCCGAATGAGCATGTTGGAGCCTTCCTCCTCACCGGGGTCGACCTCGCCGAGGTTGTAGATCACCCCGAGGGTGCCGAGCACTACCTCACGGGCGGGAAAACTGGCGATGGCTGCACAGCCGATTCGCCAGTCCCAGCCGAGTGGACGGACCACTGGCTCGATCAGTCGGCCAGCCCTACCGAGAAAACTCTGTCGACTCGCTGCACCGCGTCGGGCGGCTTCCAGTCCCTCCTCGGTGTTGAGCAAGGTGAGCTGGTCAGTGAGCTCCTCACGGAGGTCCGCAGCCGCCGCACTCGTATCGTCGGCGAGGCTCTCAACCCGCTCTGTGAGTGACACCTTTTCGCGAGCTACCTCGGCATCAATCGCTTCGATGCTGTAGGGGTAACTCGCCAGCGCCCAGACAACGATGCTGACGGCCACGATCAGCGTGCCGGCGGCGGAGAGGAATGACCAGCAGGCCTCCCGTACCCGCTCCAGCACCACCATGAGCTGCGGCCACCGCCAGCCAGGAAGTTCCATCAGAAACGGCTGAGGCGGACCACGAAACACCGTGCGGGAGAGAATCGCCGCCACGATCGCTGCCACCACCACGCCGAGGGCATACATGCTCGCCAGCACGACCGCCTGCAGCCGCAGCCAGGGAAGACCAGCCACCGGCGTGTTGGGAACGAAGGCTGCGGTGAGTAGGACGTACACCGGGAGTCGCGCGGAGCAGCTCATCAGTGGGGCCACCAGGATCGTTACCAGGCGGTCACGCCGGTTCTCAATCGTGCGGGTCGCCATGATGCCAGGAATCGCACAGGCAAAGCTCGAGAGCAGCGGAATAAACGACCGGCCACTGAGCCCGACGCCAACGAGCAGTCGGTCCATCAGGTAGGCCGCTCGGGCGAGGTAGCCGCAGCCTTCCAGGATCGAGACAAAGAGAAACAGCATGGCGATCTGCGGCAAAAAGACCACGACGCCCCCGACACCCGCAACGACGCCATCGACCAGCAGCGACCGGACGGCACCTTGGGGAAGACGTGCCTGCAGAAATCCAGCCACGGAGTCGACCGCCCCTGAGAACAGGTCCATGATCGGAGCAGCGGCCCAGAAGATTGACGAGAAGACGGTCAGCATCACCGCAATGAACACAAACGTGCCGGCCACCCGGTGGGTGAGCACCGCATCGATCCGCTCCTCGAGAGACCAACGTGTCGTCGGGGTCTGTTTCACGACACCGTCGAGGAGCTGCTCGATCCAGCGGTAGCGAGCCATCGCCTCAAGCGCCGCAGGGGAATGGCCGTTGGGGTCGTCGATCTGCTCGGGGTGGATGGTGGGTGCTGCTGGTGGCGACTGTTTCGTTGTGGCCACGATCGCGTCTGCGAGGGGGGCGAGGCCATCCCGCTGTGGGGCAATCACTGGAATGACTGGGCAGCCGAGCCGGGATGCAAGCGTTGCATGGTCAACCGAGATGCCGCGGTCGGCTGCGAGGTCAACGAGCGTGAGGGCGACGACCACAGGGAGTCCCAGGGCCAACGCTTGGCTGACGAGGTAGCAGTTGCGTTCGAGACTCGTTGCGTCGGCCAGCACCACCACGCAGTCGATCTTTGGACTTCCCTCCTGACGCCCCTCGAGCACGGCCATCGCGACATCTTCGTCGGGGCTGCGGGGAATCAGGCTGTAGATGCCAGGCAGGTCGATCAGCTCGATGCGGCTGCTCTGGTGGGTGAACTGTCCCCGTTTCTCCTCAACGGTAACACCTGGGTAGTTGCCAACCCGTGTGGGAATGCCCGCGAGGGCAGTGAAGAGCGTGCTCTTCCCGGTATTGGGATTGCCGAGGAGCGCGACAACCAGCGGTGTCTCCTGCCCATCGACGCTCGTGGTGTTGGTGGGTGGATCTAGCTGAGATGGCATCTCAGACCCCAGCGAGTGCGACCTGGGCGGTCTCGACGACCTCCACCTCAATGCGGGCAGCTTCCCGTCGACGGATCGAGAGACGGTAGCCACGAAGCTCAAGCTCGATGGGATCGCCTAGAGGGGCCATTCCCGCAACCCGCAGCGTCAGGCCGGGCGTGAGCCCCATCTCCAGCAGTCGGAGCGTGGCTGGATCGTCACCGACAACGCGAGTGACGCGAGCAGAAAAGCCCACGGGAACACGGTCAAGCGACGTCATGCAGGAGTCTCCAGTTGCCGCAGCCTCGACGGTCGACAATGCTTTTGAGAATGATTCTCAACAACAAGTTGAGTATAGATCCTGTTGGCGGCAAAGCAACGCCCGGCGACGACGTCTGAACCCGTCACGCTCGTCTCTTCCCCTCACAGGCGTTTTTTCCGATGAGCCCCGGTCTTTTTCTCTGCGGCACAGACACCGACGTTGGCAAAACGGCCATTGCGGTCGCGATTGTCCGCGACCTGGTTCGCCAGGGGGTGGCGGTGGGTGTCTGTAAGCCGGTCGCCAGCGGTGTTGGGCCGGACGGCGGTGACCCGCAGCGGTTGTGGGAGGCGGCGGGCTTTCCGGGCAGACTGGCCGAGGTCTGCCCGCAGGCGTTTGCTGCAGCTGTCGCCCCAGCACGAGCAGCGGCGGCGGAAGGTCGTGCGATCGACGACACGCTGCTGGTCGACGCGGTGACCGCCTGGCGAGCACGGAGCGAGTTTGTCGTGGTTGAGGGAGCAGGTGGGCTCTACTCACCGCTCTCGTCGCGGCTGCTCAATGCTGATCTCGCCCGCACGCTCGGCCTGCCACTGGTCGTCTGTGATGATGCTCGGCTCGGAGCGATTGGCCGTACGCTCGCTGTTGTCACGGCGGCACGCTCCGAGGGGCATCCTCTTGCAGCGGTTGTGTTGTCGCAGGTGGCAGACCCAGGCGCTGCTGGCGAGGAGGATCCTCAGTCTCCCACGGCCATCGCCCTCAGCGGCCTTGAGGATCTGCGAGAGCGGTTAGCTCCGACGCCGGTGCTCTTCCTCCGCCACGGAGCTGAGCAGATTGAACCTGCGATCGACTGGCAGCTGGCGGCCGGTGGGGCTGGTCTCCACTGAGAGGGTGATTCGCACCTGCCACGTTCCATCCGGCTCCGGCTCCACAATCCAGTGTGGCATCACCACCACCGACTGGTGCACAGCTTCGAAGCCTCCTTCTGACTGGCTCACTGTTTCAATCGGAAACGTCCAGAACCCACCGGGTCGGGAGCAGGAGAGCAGACAGTCGAGACCCAGCCACGAGTCGACGAGGCCAAGGGCATCGGTGTCGCTGAGTTCGAGTGAGCTGCCCAGGTGGCCGAGGACGCGACCTTCACGATCGTGGAAGTGGCGTCCTGCGGCGTCGGCTGGCATGCCGGCGAAGTTGAACTCGACCGCGAGATGATGCCGGCAGTCGGCTGGCAGATCTGTGAGCTGATAGACGATCTCGAGGGTCTGGGAGTCTGCTGCCAGCGAGAGGGTCTTCGTGAGTCCAAAGGGAATGCCCCAGGCGTTGCCTTGCTTGGAGAGCTGCAGCCGGACACGCTCAGGACTGGTGTCGAGTGTGGGGGTGTAGTGGCCTGCGGCGAAGTCACCCCGCTCCATGGCATCACCCGCGGCGACCGCGGCTGCAGTGACATCGAGGTCGTAGAAATGATCGATCAGACTCTTGCGGCGGAAGCGATCGTAGCGGACCCGCTGCTCAAGGCCCTCCTGCTTAAAGACGGCCTGCTGGGAGGCGTCGACGACGCTTCGGGCAGCGCCTGGACCGGCCAGCACCTGGGCGTGGTAGGCCTCGGGGCGACGGTCGAGGGTGGCCAGCAGATTGTGCTGGGCTGGCTTGCTGTCGAGCTCGTAGAGCATGCCGCCAAGATGTGGGGCGATCCAGCAGTCGAGGGCCTCGTTGGCCAGTCGAAACTCCGGTCGGCCGTCGAAGTTGAAGTCGGCAGAACTGGCCTCGACGCACGAGCCGTCTCGCTGGAGAGCTGCATCGGCAGCGAGATCAGCCGCGATCAGCTCCTCGTAGACCGCGTTGCGAAGATGTGGCAGGTAGATCCCGCCAAAGGCACCATGCCAGTAGCTGCAGTTGCACTGACCGCGGTAGAGGTGGTCGGTCGCCTCGGCGAGCCGCGAGGCGTCTGCATGGGATGATGGTGCACGCAGCGACGCGAGCCGATTGCTCACGGCCATCATGCGGGCATACATCTCCATTGCCTCTGGATAGCGGTGGCGAAAGTTCCGCCAGCTGCCTCCACGCAGAAAGCGGCCGAGTGAGGCAAAGTCGTCCTCTTCGCTGGCCCGCCGTCGGGCGAGTCGGCAGGCATCGGCATCCTCTGGAGAGAGCGCCCATTCGGTCATCTCCCGATAGCTGCACTCAGGCAGCCAGACTGTGCCCCCCGGAGTCACCTCAGCAGCCACCTCAGACGGCAGACGCATGCGAATCCAGTCGCTGTTTGCCTCTAGGAGTGTGAAGAACGTCTCAAGCCAGCCCTCTTCAAACACCGCCCGATGGGTGTCGGGCCAGACGCCAAACTTCTCACCATCGTCACCAAACACGGCAACCCCGCCGTCGCGATGTAGGGCCAGATGTTCGAGGTGGTCAATGGTGGCCTGTGGACTGTCAAAGGGAATCACGTAGCGGAGGTGCTCACTCACAGGAAATACGGTCAGCGTCTGGCCGTCGCCTTCGGTGAGCCAGGGCAGGTCGAGCTGCTCATCGCGAAGGCCTGCCGATTTGAAGTGGAAGTCATCGAGAATCGTCCAGGTCACTCCAGCGGCGACGAGGTCTGCGGTCATACCTGGATCCCAGACACGTTCTGCAATCCATGCACCAGGTACGTCTGTGTGAAGACGCTGCTCAAGCCATTGCCGATAGCCACGGATCTGGCCGATGCGATCACGGGAGGGAAGCATCGCTAGGATCGGCTCGTACGTGCCACCACCGACAATCTCCACACGTCCTGCAGCTGCGAGAGCTGCAAGCCGGTCGAGGTACTCACCATGATGCCGATCGAGCCATTCCGCCAACGGTCCACTGGTATGCAACGCCATGCGGATGCCGGAGTGTTTCTCAAACAGGTCAAGAAACGGCAGGTAACTCTGCTCGTACGCTGCGGCAAACACCGAGTCGAAGTTGCCGACCGGCTGATGGTTGTGCAAGACGAAGACGAAACGCACGTGGGGTCGCATCGGTGAGTTGGTTCACTGTGGTGAAGTGTGGTGAGACGGATGGCGGGCGTTGGACGATTCTCGTGGCCTCAGTCGCCACGGAGAAGGGTGGCGGCATGGAGGGGGGGCATTGTGGTGATGTGGCAGCCAGTGCCCAGCTCGAAGCCTGCGAGCTGGGTGAGCCTCGGCATGATCTCAAGATGCCACCGCCAGCCTGGCACCCCCGACCGGGTGTCGAAAGCTGCCTGGTGGAGCCACCAGTTGTAGTCTGCAGACTCGGTCAGACTCGCCAGCCGCGTGGTGTAGCGGTGTGTGAGTGTGGCGATGGCGGCCACGGTCTCAGGCGATGTGTGGTGGAAGTGGGCCTCTGGTGAGAGTGGCATCAGGCAGCTCTCGAACGGCTGCCGGGGAGCGGCTGGCACAAAGGCAGCGAGGCCCCCTTCCTCTGCCCAGAGTCGCCCCTCGCTGCGGGCCTGGTCGAGGACCTGCTGATGGAGTGTTGGGGTGTGCTCAAGCAGGGCTGTCTTCTCACGAATCACCGGTGGCACGAAGTCGAGGGCCACAAGCTGGCTGTGCACATGGGCAAGCGAGGCCCCGGCTCTCGCTCCAGCGTTCTTAAAGAGCATCGCCCAGCGAAGCTCGGGCCTGTCGGCAAACGCCTGCATCCGCTGCCAGGCGGCCTGCCACGAGACGGCCCAGGTCGCGGGGTGAACCTGCTCAACGCGGGTGTCGTGGTGTGGCGATTCGATCAGCACCTCATGCATCCCCACCGCGGGCCGCGTCAGGGAGTCTGGCTGCGGGTTGCCATGCGTGGAGTAGCCCGGATCACCGACAACTGGATAACGGTTGGGGACGATGCGTGCCTGCCAGGCGTCGACTCGCGGGAATCGCAGCACATCAGGAGGTGCGAGCTGCTCATTCCCAGAACAGAACGGGCAGCGGGCATGTGCTGACGAAGATGAGGCGTCTGCGGATTCACCCAGCTCGATGGGACGTTCGCCGCGTCGTGGAGCTAGGAAGACAGATGTCTGTGAAAGAGGATCACGACACAGCTGGGGCGCACTGGCGGAGTCACTTGTCCGCGGCTTTGACTGTTGGTGATCGTCGTTCGATGGCATAGACGAAGGCAGAGCGGAGGGCCCGTGAGGCTGGCGTTTGCTTGACGATCAGGGGGTGGGTCGTAGACTCTGGCAGCAGTGTGAGGGAACCCCAGAACCCGGAGATGGACCATGCTCACCGTCGGCGACCGCTTTCCGAACTACACCGTTCAGGCCTGTGTTGGCACGGGCAAGGACGACACCAAGCAGCTGACGAACGCCGATTTCGACGGCAAGTGGGTGGTCTATTTCTTCTATCCGAAGGATTTTACGTTCGTCTGTCCGACGGAGATCTCGGAGTTCAACAAGCAGCTGTCGGCGTTTCAGGAGCGTGATACCGAAGTCGTCGGTGGCTCCACCGACAACGAGTATTCTCACATGGCCTGGCGGCGTGACCATGCAGATCTCAAGGATCTCCAGTATCCGCTGATCGCAGCCCAGCTGCTGGCTCCTGAACTCGGCATTCTGGAAAAAACCGAGGGGTACTGCCTGCGGGCCACGTTCATCGTCGATCCCCACGGTGTCATTCAGTGGGTCGATGTCAATCAGGGACGCGTCGGACGCAATGTTGCCGAGGTGCTGCGTGTGCTCGACGCCTTGCAGAGCGATGAACTCTGCCCCTGCAACTGGCAGAAGGGCGATGATCACCTGAAGGTGTAGCCGTTTTTTCGCCTCGTGTTGGTGTGCCTGTTATCGCCCCTTAGCTCGGCTGC
>Ga0181601_10001421_pt1 | contig 20457 bp, 14 predicted proteins | sample 041ome_8_FD_133020 | JGI IMG/M metagenome (GOLD analysis project Ga0181601, IMG submission 133020) | Coastal salt marsh microbial communities from the Groves Creek Marsh, Skidaway Island, Georgia - 041407BS metaG (megahit assembly) | ecosystem: Environmental > Aquatic > Marine > Intertidal zone...
AGAATTCAGTAAAGACGACCCTCCTGTACCCTGCTGTTGTTGTTCTTTGTCGTTGTGGTAGTACGATTTCAGCAGGTCTTGCACGCGCTTCTCTTTCTCCTTCTGTTGTTTCTCTTGTTGCGTTGTGATCGAAGAAGACATTCTTCTTTGAAGTCCACCGCGCGTGCGCGCCGCGCTCAGAAAGAGAGAAAAAATAATGGCGCTCGTCTCTCGTTCACTTCTCTTCCACGGACTGTTGAAAAACAAACATCCACACACAGAAGACACGCGCGCAAAAAGCGCTAATCAATCGCTCTCTCTCTGAGATACCACCAATAAAGGATTGGTTTTATTTTCACAATCGTCGTCGCAATAATCGCGCGCGAGACAAACACACGCAACGCACATATAAAAATCAAAATCAACGCGCGTCGAGTACAGACAGAAGAGGAAGTTTTTTTCTTTGCGATTGATGTCTGAAGAGAAGACAGTGGTAACGCCGTCGACGCCTACTACGAACGCTGGGACTGCTGCTGCGGGAAGCGCGATACCTGCGACGACGACGACGACGACGACGACGACTCTTCCGTCGGAGGATAATATTACCATCAATAGTAGTAAGTCAACAACAACATTAGCAACAGCAGGTTCCGATTTCATGTCGGATTGGAAGTCTTTCGCGGCCAAGGCGACGAGTTCGTTCAACGAAGCGTCCCAATCGATTTCGGAGACGTTGAGAGAATCTGGAGTGAACGATGTGGTATCGTCCACGACAACGAACGTTAAATTTTACGCCAATTCAGCGTACGATATGGGTGCGAACGCGGCATCCAACGCGGCTGAGTTTACGACCAACGCCGCGAAGGATACGATGTCGGCGTTACAAAGTCTCGATCGAGAGCGCATCGCGTGGAGCATGGCGTTTACGTTCGTCAGCGGATTGAGTTTAACGCTCGCGTTTACGGTCGGTGTAGCAACGATCGCGTTGTTCCCAGCTAAATTCGCGCTGTGCTTTTCGTTGTTTTCTATTTCAAACATTTGCGCCGTCGGCGCGTTGCGCGGCCCGAACGAACAAATCAAGCACATGTTAGATCCAGAACGATTATACGTCTCGTGTGGGTTCGTCGGCACTATATTATTCACCTTGTGGGCTGCGCTGATTAAGCACTCGTACTTTCTAACCGTGATGGCCTCCATAGCGCAAGCGTTGGCCTTATTGTACTATCAGTTGTCGTTCTTCCCGATGGGGGCCGAAGGATTTCGGGTGGTATGTAAAGTCGCGTATTCCACCGTCGTAAAACCAACATTTTTGTTGGCGCTTCGGTTCGTAGGGACGGTTTTACCAATCAACGGTGGCGGTAGTGGTAGTGGGGGAAGGAAAAGAAGTTCGCTGTTACCGACTTGAGAGAGAGAATTGTTTTTAATGCGATAATGTTTATATATACAAAAGTAGGGAGCTCACAGAGATGTTACGCGCATACGCGCGCTCGTCGTCGTCTTTGAGATTTTTCATCCCTTCGCTGCAACGGCGTCTTCGCGTATCTAAACACGAATAATCTGCATTTCTCTCCGTCTGTCGCGAGACGACTACGCATATACAAATATATAATTACATATATATACACACACGCGATGATAATACACGCGATGCAAACGCAGACTTCTTCTTGTTTTTCTTCACCTCCACCGTCGTTCTTCGCGCGCGGTTGTAAAGTCGCGGGATTTCGCAACAGACGTCGTCGCGCGACGACGACGTCTGCGAAAACAAACGCAAAAACGACGACATCGACATCGACAATCAACGAACGCAAAGGCCAACCGATAAAACCCGGACAGTCGTACCCGGCGAAAGAACACTGTTCGAATTGCGGTTTGTGCGACACGACTCTCGTGTCGTACGTGAAGGACGCGTGCGCGTTCCTCGGTCCGGGGATGTCCAGAATTGAAAAGTTGGAAGAAAAAGTGCACGGCAAGGCTCGGAACGCGGAGACGGACGAGTTACGGTTGGGGGTTTTATATACTTCGGATACGAAAGATAACACGAACAATAGCTCGCAATCGGTATTTTACGCGAAGAAGAAACAACCGGTAGAGAAGGCGCAGTGGACTGGGATCGTGACGTCGGTCGCGTTGGAGATGTTGAGGACGAAGACGGTGGATTGCGTCGTCGCGGTTGGTTCAGGTGAAGCAGACGCTAGGAACCCGGAACCGAAGTTGTGTTTTACCGAGGAAGATATCTTAGCGTGCAGAGGAGTGAAACCGTCGTTGTCGCCAAACTTGAAAGTTTTCGCGGAAATAGAGACGAATCCGGAGATTAGAAACGTTCTGTATATTGGTGTTGGGTGTTCCGTCGTCGCTTTGAGAGAAGTAGAGCAATATTTAGGATTGGATAATTTATACGTGCTGGGAACGAATTGTGCAGATAACGGGAAGACGGATGGATTCTATAAGTTTGTAAACAACGCGACGGACAAACCAGACGAAGTGATGCACTACGAATTCATGCCAGATTACAAAGTTCACCTGAAGATGCGAGATGGAAGTTACGAGAAGATTCCGTATTTCTCGTTACCGGCGAAGGAGTTATCGACCGGCGTCATCGCTGAAAGTTGTAAATCGTGCTTCGATTATGTCAACGGTCTCGCGGATCTCGTGGTCGGGTATATGGGTGTCGATTACGATGAGTCCATTCCGATGCATCTTCATCCGCAATATGTCACCGTCCGAAACGAGCGAGGACAGAAAATGATTGATTTAATAAAAAACGATTTGCAAATAACGCCATCCACCACGAGAGGCGACCGCAAACCGTTCGTTTTACAAACCGTCATCTCTGATGACGAGGCGTATTTAGGCAGAGGTCCAGAACAAGGAGCCCCTCGATTTGTAGGAAATATGATCGCGTGGTTGTTGAACAAAGTCGGTCCGAAAGGGAAAGAGTTTGGCATGTACAGTTTAGATTATCATACCATTCGAAACTATTTATACGTGAATAGAATTTACGGCAAGGAGCGAGCGAAAGAGCACATTCCGAGTTACGCCATGAAAGTTGTAGAGGAGTACGAGGGGAAAAATGGAGATATTTCCAAGCGGTTAGAGTTGTAAAATTATTTCGTTTATATTCGCGCGTGCATTTTAATTCACATGTTTTACAAATTGTGTTGTTATATCTACTTTTACTATCGTCGTTTGTTTTGTTCCACCAAGCGTTTTTTCGCAGCCATCGCTCTTTCGAAAAGTTTGCGGTTATATTCCAAGTTTCGGTTCTTCTTCATCGCCGCTGCTTCGGCAGCTGCTTTTTCCTCTCTCGCCTTTTCCTCTCTCTCCGTTTTGCGCTGCAGCGCCTTCTCAAACAACTCCGCATCGAATGCAAACGCCGCCGATTTCGTCGCTTTCTCCGGGTTCTCCTCGATTTCCTTCTTTGCCAACTCAGCCGCTTCTTCATTTTCTACTTTTCTTTGCTTCTCTACCGCCTTCTCGGCGTTCAAAATCCCGTAGCTGGACATTAAATCTTTCTGATACGTGATTAAATCTTCCACGGTTTTCATCGAATTCACCTTCTTTTTAATGCGTTTCAGTAAAAGCTCGCCGTAGTCTATTTTCTTCTCCTCTTCTGTCTGGTCGTGTTCGTAATCCTCAAAATCCATCAATGGATCGTTCTTATCGTACTGCCACTGTCGATCGCTGATCCACAAATCGTCGTCGTCATCTTTTACCGGGTCGTCGAACCACTCTATCTTCTTCGTCAAGCGTTTCTCTTCCTTCTGTCGTTCCTTTCGCATCTTCGCCTCGAACTCTTCCTTCTCCTTTTGCCTCCTCTCGAATTCGTCCATTTTATACTGCGAACTCGGATGAGTATTCTCGAACCACGCCAACGCGGCTTCTTCTTTTCGCTTCTCTTTTTCGCTTTTAATCCTTTTCATCTCCTCTTTAAACTCTTCCGGGGTTTTCAGCAGAGACGAGCGCGTCAGTTCCACGACGCTTTCGTCGTTCACTAAGTCCTCCACCGTTTCCGGCTGGGGGCCGTTTCGGCGGGGATTTCTCGTCGTCGTTGAACCCCGAGAGGAAGAAGAAGAAGAGGAGGAGGAGGAGGAGGAGGAGGAGGAGGAGGAGTGCTCTCTCTCGTAGTCTTCTTTGTCGCCCATTTCGACGACGACGACGACGTTCTTCTTCTCGTCATCATTCGTTTTTCCCGCAGCCTCATCATCGCTCGAGGAAAAAGCCGCGGTGTTTTTTTTACTCTTCTTCTTCTCGAACAAATCTGTCGGCTTGGCGACTGGTTTGCTCGAAAACGCGGACGCTTCGTCCACGAAGACGAGCAAGAGCAGGAAAGAGAAGAAGAAGAAGACGAGATGGAATCGCGGACGGCGGTTGTTCTTCGTCGTCTTCGCCGGCGCTCTCTTCATGTTTTGTGTTTCACAAGAATGAGGGAGAGGAAATTCCAAAAGCGTGTGAGCAACCTTAAAAACCCTAAACATTTCAAGCGAAAAGCACGAATTGAATGAAGTAACAACAACATCACAACGAAACACAAAGAGAATAGATAAGTTAGTGATAGATAAAAGAAAACAAGTAGATAAGACGCGACGATGAGGGAAGAAGACGAGTTTGAATCGCTTGCGATGCGTTTCGAGCGGCGTTTGAAAGGAGCACTGAGAGAGATGCAATCGTCACACTCGTTTCCATCTCGCTGCCGCTCGAATTCTTCTTCGAACGCGTTTACTCTCGAGAGCAAAGGAGGAGGAGAAGATGAAGAGGAAGAAGATGAAGAAGAAGAAGAAGAAGGAGAGAAAGAGGAGGAGGAGAAGAAGAGGATGGAGGAGGCGAGGAGAGAAATCATCGAGAAGCACGTCTTGCGAGACGCGAGAAGAGAGAACGACAAAGCCGTCGAGAAAAAACTGTTGACAACAACTTCATCAGAAGCAGCAGAAACGAAAAATACTGCTTGCACTACTTTAGCGTGGTATAGAGAGAAAGCGACGGTGGCGGATGCATTTTTGATGGCGGCAGGAAGGATAACCAGCGCACTCATCGAGGCATACGAAGATTCTTTAGACGACGACGAATCGTGCACTCTGGCGGACTTTGTCGTATCAGACGCGCTTCTATGTAGTGACGACGACGAGGACAAAGAGAAAGACAAAAGTAAAAATAGCCGTAATAGGAATAGCAAAAAAAATAACGCGAAGTCGTCGACGTATCGCGCTTTCTTAGAGGTTCTCTTACTCATAGCGGAATCGGAGGAGTTGAAAGACACGCAACTTCGTTTGTTGCCGTTTCGGTTCATAGAGGACGTCTTTGCGCAGAGCTCGGTGGAAGACTGCTCGGATATCGTGAGCAAATACCTGTTCTCAGAAAACTTCATACCAAAAGGGAACCAAGGCTACGAAGATGGGGATTACTATCCGCACGATGTAGACGGTATTAAATATCCCGAACACAAGACGGGAAAAAAGAGAGTAAAAAGTAAAACGAAGCTCATTCGGAGGGACGTGTACGACAGATTAATAGTCATCATGGACATTAAGAAAGAGTTTGACGAGAATGGACTGCGAAAGATGAAAAGTGCGAGCGAGATATACTACCAAACTGGGCCTGAAATATATGACTGCGGTGAAGAGTGTCAAGTCATCATACTCAAGTCTTTCGAGGAGCTTTTGAATCGAACTTCTCAGATATTACACGCAGAATTTAGAGGTAAAGTTATGTTGATGTCCAACGGAATCCAAGACTTTGCCGAAAGCGCACATGTTGCTGCGGGCATAGATTTCATCGCCGAGGACGAATGCGATAAAGCGATGAAAAAGAAAACGAATGATGATACGAATACCAAGCAATCGAAGAAAAGCGTCTCGAAGACGAACAACAAAAAGAATCCAGCGGAAGAAGACGTGGAGGAAAATGAGGAAGAGAGATTGAACGCAATCACTCTTGATGATTTGAAAACCGTCGAAAAAGTCTTCCGCGAATCGAACGAAGACTTCGGCGATGAGATTAGCGCGGTCATTTCTCCGCAACTTTACTTTGCGTTTTGGAAGGCTATGGAGTTGTTCGGTGAACCTATCATGGCGTGCAAACTGCACATTTCTTCGGTCGATGATTTTCAAAGCAAAGTCGTGGAAAATTTGAATATCGTTTTGGAAAAGATTAAAGCTAAATCTCCGTTTAAGAAGCAAATGCTTAGGGAAGAACTTCTTGAACAACTCGCACTCACGGGCACATTAAGAATTTCAACCGCTCGGGCGTTTCCGTTCCAAATGCGTGATGGATTCTTCTTGAGAAATTTCTTGGCGCAAGCCGCAATGTTCATGCACTTTGTGCTCTTCCATTTCGGCGACGACAAAAGCCCCTTAGAAAAGGAGCACGCAAAGGAAGTTGTAGCGCGAGATGAATGGATAAAGAAAATGTATGAAGAAGAAACAAAAGGTAGGGTGATTATAGACGGTATTCAAGAGACGGAAGAGCGCGTTCAAGAGGAAGCGAAAGCTATGGGTGTAAAATTGAAAAATAAGGGAAAGAAAAAAAGTGGCGATGATGCGATGGATGTCGACGAAGAGAAAGATAATGACGATGACAATACTGATGGCAGACCGCGTCGGCGAGTGAATGTGCCGAAATTTGGATTCTCGGAAGAGCAAATGACAATGTGGAGAGAGACAATCGTTCCAGTCGCGAGGGAGTATTTCGAGGAAATCTTGGATGTCGTCGAGAACACGGACGCCTCTCCCGAGGATGGGAAGAAACTGCGAATATTTCTCGTCGCGACCATGTATTCTACCGAACACTACGACACTTGGGTGGATATGGGCTGCCCTTCCTTTGAAAGAAAGGAAATCGACGTCGTCGCCGAACAGAAAGAATACGAGCGAAAAGAAAAGGAAAAGGAAGATGCGGAAAAAGCAAAGTATCGGGAAGGATACGTCCGATTTGAAAATAACCCGGAATTGGAGAGAATATGGAATTTGTATCCGAGTTATGAAGCGGCTATGACTGATCCTGAACGTAACAAATATTCGAAACCAGAATTTATGAAGGAGTTTCTGCAAGTAGTATACGACGAGATGGATCCAGAAGCGCAGATTGAGGAGGAATACAAAACGAAGAACGACACTGTGTATCGCTGGAAAGCGTTTCGTTTGATTCGACAATGGGACTTTGCCGCTTTTCGAAAGATGAAGAATAACGATTTGGAGACGATCGTACCGGAAATTTTGGGATTAGATCCTCCAAAAGGATGGAAACCACACAATCCAGTGGACTTTCGCGACGTTCCTATTGAGATGCCGGATACGATTGACGGTGAAAAAGTCGATAAATCGTCGCATCACGAACTCACAGAGGAGGAGATAGATAAAATCATCGAAGAAACTCACGCGAAATGGTTGCTTGAGAAGGAAGAAAAGGAAAAAATGGAACAAGAAAAGAAAGCCGCGGACGAAGTGGCCGCAAAAACGCAGGCAAAGGTTGCGAAACAACAGCCAGCGGCGCGGAAGCGATCGCCGCAGCGTCCGAGTGCGCCTGCTGATCGTGGGAGAGCAAGGACATCGCAGCAACCACCGCAGCAACAACAGCGACCACCGCAGCAGCAACAACAAAGGCAACAGCAGCAGCAAAATAAAATGGGTAAATATGATGGCGGTGGCCGAGGTGGTGGTAGAGCACAGCAACAAACACAGCAAAGAATGGGTCGCGACCCGCAACAGCAAATGCGTCAACAGCAGCAGCAGCAGCAGCAACAACGACAACAACAACAACAACAACAACGACAGCAGCAGCAGCAGCAGCAGCAACAACAACAACAAGAACAACAACAACAACAACGACAACAACAACAGCGTACCGCTTCTCGGGATCGTTTTCCTCCTTCTCGAGGTCCTGTACAGGGAGGAAGAGGAGGTAGACCAATTAATCAATCGCAACAACAGCCACAACAGCGCCAGCAAAATGTTGGCGGAAGAGGCCAACAACAAGGCGGACGCGGAGGGCGCGGAGGGCAATCCGGAGGTCCTCCACCGACGAAAAGAACTAGGAGATGATGATGATGGTGCTGACAATGGTGTGCGTTTTTAGCAAAACTTTAGTGTTAGTTTATACAACTCGCTCGCATTTATTAGTTTACATGCAAAAATTTCTTCTTCATTCCTCGGAGTCATAACAGGAGAAGAATCCGCCTACATCTTGCTTATTTTCCTTCGCTTCTTCTTCTTCTTCTTCTTCTTCCTCAGACGAGAACACTTTCTCTTTTGCCTCCTCGATGAATTTCTTCTTAGCTATGCTATTTTTCGTTCGTTTCACGGGATCATCCACGAAGGAGAACATTTTTAAGCGCTTCAAGTACTCTCGATTCATCTCTTTGCTTCTCTCCCGAGTGACTGCGTACTTTCGCAACTCATCAATATTCTCCACGAAGAATCGAATCGATTGTAACAGTCTCGAATTATCCCTATCTATGTCGTTTTTAAATATTCTCCTCAGTAACGGTATCTCTGTTCCTCCTCCTCCTCCTCCTCCTCCGCTTTTGTGGCGTTTTGCGTTGGTATTTGTATCGTTTTTACAGCTCTTCCCGACGGCTCGTGTTGCTTCGTCGTGTAAAAACAAACACTTATCCCCATACCTGCACTTGCCGTTCCTCGTCCAAAATTTACACGGTTGTTCGCTTCGCTTTTTCTTTTTGTTCTTGTTGTTCTTATCATCTTCGCTGTTATCGTTCTTCTCTTGCTCCTTCTGTTCTTCTTTCAACAAAACCGTCGCCTCGAAACTGCCCAATCGTCTTTGCTCTTCCAACACTCTCTCCAACTCTTCCTCTCGCTTACGCTTCGCAGCGGCTGCTTCCTGTTCCGTTTTTTTCAAGTCATCGACGTTCGTCTTCGCGCTTCTCGGATAATTCTTCTTCCTCTCGTTTCGCCACCGGATCGTCTCTTCGTCCAGCGCTATCATCATCGTCTCTTTCTCGTTTAAAGCGTCGTTCGGTTCGTTACGTTTTTCGCCGCGCTGCGTTCCGATTCCGTTTTCGTCTCTTTTTTTCGACGCATTCTCCGTCGTCGTCGTCGCGTCGTCGTCGTCGTTATTCTCCTCTCCTCTCCCGATCTTCTTGTTCTTCTTGTTCTTCTTCGACTTCTGTTGACGATGGTGATGGCCATCTGGAAACGAAGGCGGCGCCAGAGGTGGTGCTTGCGGTGGTGGCACGAACACCATCTTTTCGTCCTTCTCTTCTTTTTTTTTCAAAAGAAAAAAAAAGTGTGTGGACGCTTTCAACAAAAAAATTCGGACGAACAACGAACAAAACGCGTTACAATCATTCTCGCATATTATATTCTACTACGACGTACATACACAAACTGTTCGTGTATTTACAACAAAAGCTAATAACCACACACACACACTCTCTCTCTCTCTCTGCTAAAAAGGACTAAAAAAACATACTCTCTCTCTCCGCCGAGGGCAACCACCTGTCGCGTCTAGTTTCGCTTAAAAAACCAGCCACTCGGGCCCGCGCGCTCGGCGTTTTCCGCTCTTACACTTACGCCTTCAACGCATACTTGCGCTTCGGGTAGTACGCATCCTTCTTGGCTTGCTTGGCCGTCTTGGCGTTCTTTTCCGCCGGGGACAAGCGTCGTCGAATGGCTCTCGTTTTCTTCGCTCTAAGATCTAATGGCGTGTACTTGGCGCCGGAGTAAGCCTCTCTAAGCGATTTCAACTGGTTTTGACGAATGACAGTCAAGATGCGAGCAATGGCTAATCGAACGGACTTGATGCGCGCAATCTTGTTCGGCGCACCGCCGGTAACCTTGGCGATCTTCAAGCTCGCCAACTGCTGCTTTTGCTGCTCGAGAGCAGATTTGAGTTCAGTTCTCGATTGCGATCGGAGATCGGACGTCTTCACTTGGGACCCTATTAAATCGAGAAGAAAGAGAAAGTTGTGTGAGTAAAGAAGAGTAAACACGGGGAGAAATTTCGAAGCGGAACGAAAGATACGACGCAATCGCGCGAGACCTAACCACCACAACGCGCCGCAGAATTGCAGATGAACGAATCTAAACCATTCACTAATCCATCCACAACCTCTATCACGGCTTCGCGTCGTCGTCCATCCTCGGCATTTTTTTTTCTCTCCCTCGCGTTGCCGCTAAAAATTAACCCCAAAGCGAAAGAGAGAGGAAAAGAGGCCCCAATCCCCGTACGCGCGCGGGTCTACGCGAAGTTCCGCATCCACCGCGCGCGAGAGATTTGCACCGCGCACATATCGTATCGTCGAATAACGAGGCTATATCAAAAGAGAGATGTCCATCTCTAGCGCTTACCTGCCATTATTTCTTTATAAAATGTGTGCTGTTGAAGTGAGGCTTTTTACGAAGGAGAGAAAAGGTGTACGAAAAAGAAGAAGCTAGAAAAGGCAAACTTTGCGCGCCGTGGAAAAGAGAAAATAAAAAATAAAAAATAATACAAAGTACCACAGTACATGTTTTAAAATATGGCATGTTATTGAAACTTTTGCTCCAACCACGCACTGGTGACTGATTTCGGTCTCTCTATGGCGTACCCGTGCGCTCTCGATAGAATCAACTGGCTCAAGCACCCGATGGATCTCGAGACGCCGAACATGACGGTGTAAAAGTTCTCCTCCTTGATGCCAAAGTGTTGGAGCAAAACGCCGCTGTGCGCGTCCACGTTCGGCCATGGGTTTTGGACTTTCCCGGTCGCTTTGAGAACGTCTGGAACTATTTCGTATAAGCGAGAGACGAGTTGGAACATTTCGTCGTCTGGCAAGTGTTTTAACGCGAACTCTCTTTGGCACTCGTAGCGAGGATCGGTGCGTCGCAAGACGGCGTGACCGTAGCCCGGGACGACGCGTCCAGATTTTAGCGTGTTTTCCACGAAAGTCTTGACAGTTTCCGCGGAATAATCGCCCTTCAACGTTTCTTGCGCTTCTTTTAACCACTTCAAAACTTCTTGGTTCGCCAAGCCGTGCAAAGGACCGGCTAAACCGTTCAAACCGGCTGAAAAACTCAAGTACGGATCGGACAACGCCGAACCGACCAAGTGGGTGGCGTGCGCGGAGACGTTTCCGCCTTCGTGATCGGCGTGAATGGTTAAATACAAACGCATGAGCTCTTTACATTCGTTCGAAGGGAATCCCATCATTTGACTGAAATTTGCGGCGAGATCTAAACTTGCATCGACGGTTGGAACCTCGCTGGATTTCCTCGCCGCTTCTTTCACGCACGATCGCTTATAAATAAACGCCGCGACAACCGGTAACTTTGCAATCAAATCCAAAGCGTCCTCGTATATGTACTTCCAATACTCTGTTTTCTTCATCGTCCCACTGGCGTACATTTTCGAAAATTGCGAATCGTTTTGCATGGCCAAACACGCCGCGGAGAGTTGCGTCATCGGATGGGTCTCCTCCGGAAGCGCTCGCAAAACGTCAAACACGTTCTTCTTACTCGCATCGTTTGCGCACTCCTTCGCGAACTTTTCCGCTCTCCCCATTAAATCCACTCTCAACGCTTCCACCTCTTCTTCCGTGGGCACTTTGTTCGTGAGCAGTAAGAACAGAAGCGCCTCCGGTATCGGCTCTCGATCTCGCTTCCCCGGTAACTTTTCTTGCAGCTCGGGAATAGTCAACCCTCGGAAACGAATCCCGTCGTTCGCGTCGAGCAAAGAGGTCTCGTAGAGCATCCCAACGATCCCTCTCATGCCACCCATGACCATGTTCACGGTCACCTCGCCGACTTTCTCGTTCCCGTGTTTCGCTTTCAGCTGTTTCAAGCGCGCTATTTCGTCCGGGATTTGACTCTCGATGCGAGACTTGAGCGCACTCTCTTCTCGCGCAGAAGTTGAAAAGAAGCGTTGAGTGTTATCGCGATTACGATCGCGAGCGCGAGAACGACGACTGGGACGACGAGCTCCTCCTTCGAACAAAGAAGAAGACGACGACGGAAAAGAAGACGAAAACGACGACGACGACGGCCCGACGTCTTCTTCTTTCCACGCCTCGTTTCTTCGCCCTTGAAGATTATTTGCGAAAGTGCTCAAACGACCAACAGACGACGACGACGACGCGCTACTACCGCTAACAACATCACCATCGCTCACAACAGGAGCAGCGGCGCTCAGTTGAGCCAAAAGGAAGCTTCCTCCTCTTCGACGATGATGAAGAAGAGCGGAGATTTCTTTCGCGTTGCGTCTCGCCGTCGCGGAAAGCATGAATGAATGATTTTGTGTGCGTTGTGTGTTTCCGGTTTGTTAGTTGTGAGGGGGAGTTTGGGCATTCGCGGAAAAAAAACAAACCAATACGCGTAAACTGCGCGCGCGATGATCGATCGCGCGCGCGCGGAACGGTGCGCAGCCAAAACAACAAAAAAAAGGAACATAGAAATTTGATGACAGCAGAGGGATTTGAACCCTCGCCCTTGCGGATGGGAGCCTGAATCCCACGCCTTAGACCACTCGGCCATGCTGCCTTTATGTGTGTATGTGCGTTGCCGCCTCTCCTTCTTCTTCACAATCCGATTAGGGTTTAAGAAACGCATTTTATTTTATTTTGTTGCACGAAACCCTAAAACACGACGCTTTTTCCCTTAAGATGATGCGCCGGCGATATAAAAAACACACTCACTCGCACCCATCCGTAGAAGTTAGAAATATATATACACAGAGAAAGAAGATGGTAGCAACGACGATGGGAACAAATAACATCATCACCATCGGAGGAGGAGGAGGAGGAGGAGGAGATGCTTCCCAAAACATCTCCCAGCGGCACCATTTAGCGGTGAAAGCCGCCAAGACGAATAAAGGGAAACGAGCCATCGAGAAAAACGCCCCGAAGAGGAAGGAAGTGGCGGCGAAGACGCTGATGCTTTTACACGGCGCGCTGACGTCGGACGTGTTGAAATCGCTGATAAACGATCTCGCGCAGATGAAGTACGGAGAGAATCACAAGATGAACAGGAAGAATCCCGGGATTCGACCGTTTGAAGGAGGCGGGGAAGTCTCGCTGGAGTTTTTCGCGGAGAAGAGCCACTCGGCGACGTTCGCGTTCGCCAATCACCAAAAGAAGAAGAGACCGCACGCGATTACGTTTGGACGATTTTATAACCACAAGATTTACGATTGCGTGGAAATGATGGTGAACGGAGAGACGTTTATGCCGATTATTAAGTTTGGTAACGTCGCGGCTTCCACGACGATTGGTTCGAAACCGTGCATGATGTTCTTGGGCGATAAGTTTGAAACCGACGCGAATTTACGACAGTTGAAGAACGTGTTCGCGGACGTGTTTCGCGGACGCGTAGTTTCGAGAATAAACTTGAAAGGCATCGATAGAGCGATTGTCGTCACGGCTTTAGAAGACGGGAAAACCATCTTGTTTCGACAGTTTGCCATCAAGTACAAAAAAAGTGGAACGCGGTTACCGAAAGTACACTTGGAAGAGATGGGACCGCGCTTCGACGCGACCATCGGTAGAGTAAAACTTCCACCGCCAGACGTGGAAAGAGAAGCCATGCGCGTGGACAAGACGTTATTGAAGGAAGAAAAGGCGAACGCGTTGAGTCAAGGCGCCGGCGATAAGGTTGGTAAGATTTACGTGCATAAACAAACCGAAGGCTTGGACGAAATCAACAGACGAAAAAGCTTGAAAGGCGGCTTGAAGAAAAAGGAGAAGTGAGTAAAAGAACGAACGCGCGGCGCACACTACTAATAGGGAAAACAAGTTTGTTTTGATTGATGAACGACGAGTATAGCATTTGTATAGTAGCACACAACACGTAGACAAAAACGGAGATACCTGACGCAGACTGACACAAATCATCGCTCGCATTTTTCATTCGCTTTCTACCATTTTTTTTTTTCTCTTTTGACAGTCTCCATTAAACAAAAAAGAAGCGACGAACGACACCATGCGTGCGGTAACAAGCGACGGGGACGACGACCGCAGATAAAAAAAAAGAGATGTCTCCGTCGCTTTCAAAGAGAAGCGCCGAGCTCGACTCCGAGGAAAACGATTTTGGAGGCAAAGAAGACGTCAGAAGAATATTCAATCGCGACGGCTTTCTCTTCCTTCCGGCAAAGTCGGTCGACGGCGACGAAAAGGAGGAAACAGTTGAAGGAGAAAGAAACGTCGTCGACGCGAACGCGTTTCTCGCGCAGCTTTTCCACGAGTTCACCGCTCCATCCATCCCCACGGAGTCGATGTCGTCCTCTGATGCGAACGCGACGATTGATTTGAACGATGCCGCCACGTGGCCGAGAGAGACGGACGGGAAGAGGAGGATATTCGAAGTCTGCGCGCCTGGGAAAGGCGACCAGTGGTTGGAGTTGCAAAGGAAAAGAAAGAACTCGAGATTCGTTCGCTTGATGGACGATTTACTGGGACAAAATCAATGGCACGTATCCCTGAACCAAGAACACGAGGGGAGATGTAAAGTGAGACACTGGTACAGTCCGCTCGTGTTCCCAGAGGGAGAGGTTGGCGCTTCTTCTTCGCGCGGCGGATCGATGAAAACGTTCTCGTCGAAGAGACGGAGAGCAAAGTTTGTATCGTTGGTTTTAGAGCAAGAAGCGACGTGCGAGGATATTTTAGATGCGATGGTGCGAAAAGAAGAGAATAGATACAGAACCAACGGGAAATCTTCTTCTTCTTCTTCTTCTTCCTCCATAACTCCCGTCGACGAGTTTTTATTGTGTGCGCACGAGTACGCAAGACGATTGAAATCGAGCATGGGACAAGTCTTGCATCACAAGAAACCGAAGACGTTTTCTAGGAGAAGAGAAAAAAAACGTGATGATGATAATATCATAACAAGCGAAAACGATTGCAGGCTTTCGTTTCTCGCAAACCATCGCTTCTGCGTTCACCAACATGCCGCAACGACGAGAGCATCAGCGCACGCGTTTTATCCTGTAAATCGTAGGCGCGTTCTCGGAAAAGGGTGGCACGTTGATATCGGTCCTGGTTTTGATGCCGAGGCGCAGCGACGAGCAACAGGTCATCCAATGCAAGGCTTGATACTCCTAGTTCTGTTATCAGATAGTCACGAGGGTGGTGGAGGCACGGCCTTTGTTCGGGGATCGCACCGGAGCATCATCAGAAACGGATTTCGCCACAACGCCTTTGGAGAAGAAAACGGTACAAACCAAGACTTGAATAATTTCGCGCAACAAAGCATCCAAGACTCAACGGTTTCGGGGGATTTATACATGTCTTACGAGAAATCTGCACCAAGTTTACGTAGCAATAGAGGAAAAGAAATTAGAAACATAGAACAAATCGTTGGGAAAAAAGGTGGGATTGCAATCCTCCATCCTTGGTTAGTCCATAGCGGAACCACAAATCACAAAGGCTCGTTGCGTGTTATGATGAATGGAATGGTTCGATTCTCTGAAGATGCGTTCGTTTATCACGGGTTGCGCGTATTGGATGACGACGACGACGACGACGACGACGACGATGGCGATGATGACGATAAAAGCGTTAACGGTGATACTACTCGATCAACAATACTCACTGATTCGCTTCTTCGAGGAAAAGGAGGAGGTTCTGCTTTCACAAGGGCGTTTTATTCCAGCAAAACGTTCTCGAGAAACTATCATCGGCAATCCGTTTCAATCATCATGCCCGTGCACAACGCCGAAAATTGGCTCGATGAAAGCGCAAGCTCTATTTTTACGCAAACATACGACGGTCCAATGGAAGTCTCGTTCTATAACGACGCCTCGACAGATGGTAGTTTTCAGAAAATGCGCGAGTGGATGCTTGCTTTGAGGTATGCCGGCATCGACGTCAAAATAACCGGAAAGTCAGAGAACACGAGCGGGCGATTGGAGAGCAACAAAGAATGTAAAAGTCGTCCCGGAGGTATTGGATTTGCTAAGAACCGCTCAGTCGAGTATTCGCGTGGATCTATATTAGTATTCTTTGATGCCGACGATATCATGGCGAACGACAGAGTGAAGATGCAAGTCCATCACGTCATTGAAAGTCCATCTTCGATTATTGGAACGACGTGGAAGCGTTTCCCCGATGGATCAACCGAACATTACGAACAATGGGCCAACAGATTATCCAACGAAGAAATGATTCTCGAACAGTTCAGAGAAAATACGGTCCAAATGCCAACGTGGGCGATGGCAAGAAAATGTTTCGACGACGTCCGTGGCGGCTTCGAAGAGTCGCCTCCTGATTCCGGTGAAGCCGAGGATACCATATTTTTTCACAAACATCTCGATATTCACGCTGAAGAGAATAAACGGCGTGGAAAATTTCCCTTTCTCCGAGCGGCGGCGCCGGTTACGGCGACCAGTGAGGGATGTCATAGAAGAGAAGAACCATTGTTGTATTATCGGTGGACTGAGACTTCCGGGACGTCGCGCGTTCCCAGACGAAGACTTTTAGATTTGCGAGTTTCCATTTTTGAAGCGCGTGTTTTGAGCCAACCGTTATGGAACGAGTTCCAAATCTGGGGCTGTGGCAGAGACGCCCGTAACTTTATAACTGCGTTGAGCGCAAACGCGAAGAAGAAAATAGTCGCAATCTTAGATTTAGATGAAAAGAAAATCGGGAAGATGTACAACAACTTGCCGATTGAGCATTTTAGCGCTGCGCGAAGAGGAGTGTGCACAGTCGTGTGCGTCAGCAAACGGAGAAAAGGCGCGATTAGCAAAGACGTCGACGACGAATTGATAGAAAATGTCAGCGCTTTAGGTCTGGACGAAGGTTCAACCTTGTGGTACTTCTTCTAAAAATAACAATACAAAACATATTGCGTGTGGCGAATTATCTAAAACAAAGACGCTTCCGGGAATGCGTCCTTATAAAGCTTCCGCTCCGCAGAAAACATTTCTATGATGTGCCCTACGCCTAATAATTCCGCTTCACCGTACTTCTTGCCGATGATTTGAATTCCGGAAGGAAGTAACGTGTTGTTTTCATCAGCGCTATCTTTGCTTCTGATGACCAACGCCGGGAGCCCAGAGAGATTTACGTTTACCGTCATTAAATCACCAGTGAACATGGCTAAAGGCTCTTGGTTCTCGTTTTTCTTATACGCGAGCGATGAAGTTGCCGGAGTTAAGAACCCGTCGTAAGTTTGAAGGTGTTGCGTCATTTCAGCGTAGATTAATCGACGCACTTCTTGCGCTCGTTTATAATACGCATCCGAGTACCCTTCAGAAAGCGTGTACGTCCCCATCAAAATGCGTCTTTTCACTTCCGCACCAAACCCTTCAAAACGCGAGCTTTTAATAGAATCGACTAGATCCATGTTCAAGTAATCTTGGGCGCCGAAACGAATGCCGTCGTATCGCGCCAAATTACTGCTCGCCTCGGAAAGCGCGAGAATGTAATACGCGGGAAGACCGAAAAGAAACGTCGGACAGGACACTTCGTGCACTTTCGCTCCTAAACTTTCCACCAACTCTATGGATTCCATTACGCTCGCGGAAACTTTTTCGTCCAATCCAGTAAAAGTTTCTTTAATCACCGCGAACGTTTTCCCTTTCAAAGGTGCGGCTGCGTCAACTAAATTTTCTTTACTCACAATCGCATCCGTGAATGACGACGACCCGCTACTACTACTATTGTTACTGCTATTAAAGAACTTAGCGTCCAGATTAGCGTCATTGCTATCACGATCACTATTGCTGCCGCACAAAACATCCATCAATATCGCCGCGTCTTCCACGCTCGACGTGATTGGTCCTATGCAATCGAACGAACTCGCATATGCCAACAACCCGTGTCTGGAAACTCTCCCGTAACTTGGCTTCAACCCAACCGTACCACAAAACGCCGGTTGTCGAATAGAGCCCCCGGTATCGGATCCCAAACTCGCTGCGCACAACTGCGCCGCAACAGCAGCCGCGCTCCCACCACTCGAACCTCCAGGCACTCTCGACTCGTCCCACGGATTCGACGTCGGCGCGTACGCCGAACTCTCCGTCGTGCTTCCCATCCCAAACTCGTCCATGTTTGTCTTCCCCAACACGACCGCACCTTCTCTGTTCAAGTATTTCACCACGTCCGCATCAAAATCTGGCGCGTAATCTCTCAAAATCTTCGATCCCGCGGTCGTGTGAGCGTTCTTCGTGCAAATGTTGTCTTTGACGGCAATCGGAATTCCGCGCAACAAAGACCTGCTGTCGTGCCTCTCTCTTCCACCAACCTCGTTTCCGCTCCTCTGCATCGCTCGGTCCATTTCCTCCGCTCGCTCCAAAGCCCGCTCCTCGTTAAAACTCGTGTAGCAGTTCAAACTCGATTTTTCTTTCATTCTTTCCAGGTACATTTCGGTGACTTTCACCGACGTCAGCTCGCCCGAGCGCAACTTGCGCGCGATTTTTTTAATCACGCTTCTCGTCTCGCCGTCGTCGCCATCACCGGAGGACACCGATGATGCGGTTGCCGATGAAACGCGACTCGTTTTTCCGCCGCTGGTGCCACTACTTTTTCGTCTCAAAAACTGACGACGAAGAGAAGAAGAAGAGGAAGGAGAACACCGAGGCGCTCTCGTCGTCGTCGTCGTCGTCGTCGTCGAGGATGAAGCGAGCAACATCGTGTGTTTTTGTGTATCTCGCTCGTGATTGGAAATGGAGACAAGGGAGTTGTTGCTTTTTCTATCCACTTTTTTTTTCCCTCTTCGCAAAGTTTAGGGTTTGAATTTGAGCGGGCGCGCCAAAAAAAAGTAAATCGAACTCGTTCGACATTTTATTACTCGTACCGCAGCACACGCGCGAACAACGACAAAAGAGCGCGCGCGGGCGTAAGATTAAGATTAAGAGAGAGAGAGAGAGGTCAAAAACAAAAAAGGAGAATCAGCGCTTCAATTACATATATATATATACATATACTCTGCTCATCGCACGGCATCGCACGAGTTTCTGAGCGCGACATTTTTGACTTTAGAAGAAGGGGCGCGGGGGAAGAAACGAATATAAAACAACATGTCGACTTTTGACGACGACGAAGGCGAGAAGCAACAGCTCATCGTCCACCGCCGCCGCGGCGGTAGCGATAATCACGAGCAAAAGAACGAGCGGGAGAAGAACAATACCGTTTTCGGGGGTAAAGTTGCCATCGTTGCGGCGACGGCGTGCGCCACCTTAGCGTTGGCGCCAATGTGTTACTTGCAAGGCGCTCGGTCCGCCATCTCCTCCGCCAACGCGAACATCGCAGAACAGAGACAACAACTAGCGACGAACGAGCGCGACGAGCGAGCCTCGACGAGCACCATCAAGAATGCCTCTTTACTGGGAGAAAAGTCCTCGTCTGTTTCCGCGGGAAGACAAGCTTCGTCTGGCGTCCAAAACGATCACGAGAAACGAATCAACAATAAAGAGTACAACAAAAGAGCGGCGACGACGTCGTTCGCGAAGAAGTTTGTGGAAGCGTACGAGCACGAAAAAGTTGAACAGCGACGAAGGCGGAGTAGCGGTGAAGGTGCCTCTTCGTCTGGGAGTGATCACGGCAACTTACTCTCCGCGCTCGGGTCGGCGAAATCGAAAGTTCCCATCTACGTGATTGCTTTGGAAGACCGACCGGAGGAGTTTGAGAAGTACGAGGCAATTCGTGCGGTGTTTCCTACCGCCGAGCCGACGCACGGGATCGATCCTTTGCAATGGCCGAATAGAATTGAAGATGCGCAATACGCCGTCAAAGGGTTGAGAAATTACATGTTAACGCACAAGAACGATCCGGCGCTCGTGGATTTCTTGAAAGTTCGCCAAGAGCCGTTCGTTCCTTCTGGTTTATCTTACGGAAAAGACGATGATATTTCGCCCGGAATTAACTGGATCGATCAGTACGATAACTTTCGAGAGCATCCGTGGTTGATGGCGATCGATCACAGAGAAAGCAACGGGAAGTTAACCGAGGAAGAAGTAGGGAGAGCGCACCACATCGGGTGTTTGTTCGCTCACTTGTACCAGTGGCAATTGATGCTCGACCGCGGCGAGAAGAAAGCTTTAATTTTCGAATCCGACGCGCCGAGAATTATGGAGGCGATTCCATTTTGGGCGAGCGAACAAGTCGCGGAACACGCGCCCGTTGATACGGATATTTTGCTCATCAGAGCGCCGCATGTCGGGGAAAAACCGCCGGGACCGTTGGCGACTTCGTTCATCGCAACCAACCCGCACGATTCGAGCGAAAAGCAAACTATCAACATCCATAAGTATAAATCCGCTGGTGCTGGCGCTGGATTGGAAGCGTACGTCGTGACTTCAAACTTTGCAAAAAAGGCGCAAGAGTATTTGGCCAGACACGGTGCGGATATGATCGACGGGTACATCATTAAGTTGTGCCAAAGCTCATACAAACACGCAATCTATGAGCGGGCATATTACTCGATGTACCACGAAGACATGTTCTTAGAACCGTACGACGCGGCGCACCCGAAAGCGACCGTGTTCAATTGCTACGTCGCGAGCACGCCGGATTTTACGGCGCATTAAAATATTATCGTTTTTAGAAGTCACTAC
>Ga0181601_10001432_pt1 | contig 20344 bp, 20 predicted proteins | sample 041ome_8_FD_133020 | JGI IMG/M metagenome (GOLD analysis project Ga0181601, IMG submission 133020) | Coastal salt marsh microbial communities from the Groves Creek Marsh, Skidaway Island, Georgia - 041407BS metaG (megahit assembly) | ecosystem: Environmental > Aquatic > Marine > Intertidal zone...
CCTAGGCACCCATTACGACCCGAATGGAGAGATTCATCCTGCCGAGGCTGTGGATGAAAAAATACCGCCCTCCGAGCGGTTTGGCTTATGGGTCTCTTGTAACAGCCGTTGTCAGAACGGCAACCTTGAGCTCGTGGCGCACTGGCTTGAGGTCTATGGCTTTCGTGGAGACGAAGCCTTTGAGCAGGCTCGGCAGCCCGCCTTGCAATGGGCCCTGGAACGCGGTTCGCGGTCGGGCCGTATTGCCCTTGCCTTTGCCAAGGATTGGGCCGCAAGCAAGCAGGCGCCGTAGTTGCCAAGTTCAGGGTCGCGCACCGAAGTTGCTGTTGGCCTCATTGAAGATGGCCATGGCCGACTTCTTATGGCAAGCCGGCCGGCTGGCAAAGTCTATGCGGGCTGGTGGGAATTTTCGGGGGGCAAGTGCGAGCCCGGTGAGTCCGCAAGTCAGGCCCTCGAGCGTGAACTCAAAGAGGAGCTTGGTATCGAGGTGCTTGATGCCAAGCCCTTTGAGTCGATTCACTACGACTACAGTCATGCCCAGGTCCTGCTTCGGTTTTTCAAGGTCTCGCGCTGGCAGGCTGCCTCGTCTTACACCCGACCGCACGCGCGCGAGGGCCAACAACTTCTCTGGGTTGCACCCCAGGGACCACTGCCTTTTCCGGTTCTTCCGGCAAGCCTGCCTGTAATTGAAGCCTTAGCCTCGGGAGCCTAGGCCGAGTGGACCCGAGGCTTTAAAAGTCGCAGAGCGTGAGCTCAAAATCGACGCGGCTTTCAATGGCCTTTGGACGAAGCTGATCGTCGAGCGCTCGAAACCGAACGGCCACAACGTATTTGTTTGCACTGACCTCGCAGACAAGCTCAGGCTCTCGTGGAATACGGACGCGAATAAGTCGAGCAAGGCGGCCTTCCGGGTTGAGTTCAAAGACACCCTGGTTGGCCTGGTAGCGGGCAGGCTCGGCCCCATCGCGCAGAATCCGAAGGCAGAGGGCGGTGGCATCCATGAGCGGTGCGAGGGGTGCAACCCATGCATCGAGCGATGCCTTACGAACCTCAACTGCGCGATGCAGCCAGACAAAATAACTGGGTAGGTCAAAGGGGCAGCTGCCTGCAGGAATACCGACACGCCCTTTGAGTCCTTGAAGAAACTCAAACTCGGCAAGGTGGGGGCCAAGCCGCACCGGCACTTCCGCCAGGTTGGCATGGGCAAGGCTGATCTCGTTGAGCACCTCGCGCAGCCGGTCGTTGGAGACGCCTGGCTGATCGATAAACCGGTTGAGCTGGGCCCTTTGCCGATCAAGCTCTTGAAGCAGCTCATTTTTAATATCGCCGCGGCTCGAGAGTAACTCGTAGAGCTCGAAGAGTGCATGCAGGCATGATTCGTGTTCGAACTGCGAATGCTTTTCTGAAAAATAACGAATGCGTCGAGTCATGCAATCGACCCGCATCAGAATACGAATGCGTTCGTTGCAAGGAAATTCAAAAATACGATCACCGCCGTTCACGGCATCGTCCAGACAACCTGAAGCCTCGCTGGCCTGCAAAGGGGTCGTGTCGGTGGGTAAACCAGGTGAATCGGACATAAGCTTCATTATGGCCGATCAGCCATTGGTTTGCTTCGGGCAGAGCTTATTGGGTGCGCCTCTCGTGCGTCACGCACAAGGTCGGAATGCAGGGCTCTCACCCGATCGATCAGATCGGCCTCATCGCAATGGTTGTGAATGACATGGTCAGCCAGTGCGAGCCTTCGCTTACGACTTGCCTGGGCGGCAAGTATTCCATCCAGGGTGGTCTCGTTCATGGGTGTTCGCTTCAATACCCTCGCCCTCTGCTGGTCCTCATCGACATCAACCACCACAACCCGCCAGACCCACTCAGGCCTTGACCTATCGCCATAGGTCTCTACCCATAAAGGCACGACATATAGGCAATAAGGCCCGACGGCCCGATCAAGTTGCTGCCGGGCCTCGCCCTGAACCATCGGATGAAGGAGAGCCTCAAGGCGTTTGCGGAGATCCGGGTCGGCAAAGACCCGTTGACGAACCTTGGCTCGGTCAAGACCAGCGGCATGCGAAACAAGGTTTTCTCCGAGGAGTTCCTTAAGCGGAGCAAGCGCCGCCCCTTCTGGCCCAGTGAGTTCATGGACGATGGCATCGGCATCCACCACCGAAACACCAAGGCCTTCCAAAAAACCGGCCACCGTTGATTTCCCTGACCCAATGCCACCGGTCAGGACAACCACCGGGCAGAACTGGTCAGCATTCATAGGCCCGCGGGGCCAGTCATTGGGGCAAACGGTGCAACGGCCATCGCGGCCAGGCAAAGTGCGGGCCCGAAGGGAAGTGCGGTGGATAGCCGCCAGCCCCTTCGCAAAAAACCCCAGATGGCAAGCGCCAACATACCAAGACTGGCGATGACCAGAACAAAGGCAAGACTTGAAAAACCTAGCCAACAACCGATGGCCGCAATCAGGGCGAAGTCTCCTCGTCCCATGCTTGGCTCCATGGAGGTCGTCGCGGGCAGTCGTGAGCGACGGCGTCGGTCGGTTAATTTTGCCAAGGCCCAGGGCAGTAAATAGCCTGTAAGCCCCCCCGCCAGAGCCTCGGTGAGACTCACAGTAAGCTCGGCTGCTGCCAGACAAAGACCAAGAATAACCAGCCCTAGGGTGAGTCGATCGGGGAGCAGGCGACTTCGAAGGTCCACCATGGCCGCAAGGCTTAGCAGTCCCGTAAATAGCCCCATGGCCAGGGTCTGGGCGAGGCCCAACTGGTGGCCGAAAATGACAAAAAAGCCAAAATAGGCGCAAAGGCCCAAAAGCCGCCATAAGCCGGGGCCTGCCAGAACAAGCTGCGCCCGTCGCAGCCCAAGCCAGTGCTGCATTTCGTCTCGCACAAACCAGCGGCCTGCCTCAAAGCTCAGCAGGCAGACGAGCCCGCTCGCAAGTGCATGGAGCAACAAGAGCGTTGTGGGGGGTAAAGCCTCAGGGCTCATGGGGCCTGATCGTTCCTTTCGGCCGCGGGCGGACCATCGATTTCCTCCTCCTCCGACGGCTCTTTGTTTGGATCGACCAGGGGCCGAAGGATTTTGACCCGTCGAATCACCCGGCCTTGAACCTGCAAGATTTCAAGTGGCACATTGCCCACCTTGAGACTGACATTGGCCTCAGGAATATCTTGAAGAGCCTCCAAAATCAGCCCGTTCAAGGTCTTGGCTGAATCCAGGGGAAGGGAGAGTCCAAGGCCTCGATTAAGCTCTCGCAGACTGCTCATGCCGTCCACCACGGCGGTGCCATCCTCGTCCCACTGAAGGGCCCGACGAACCCGAGGCCCCTGGGTGGAGAACTCGCCCACGAGCTCCTCAACAATGTCTTGCAAGGTTACCAAGCCTTCAACCTCGCCGTACTCGTCAACCACAAGGGCGAGCCGCTGACGGTTGCCCTGAAAAAACTGCATCTGGGTGTAAAGCTGGGTTCCGCTTGGCACGAAGTAGGCCGGCTGCACCGCCTGTTCAATCATTTCTTTGCGAAAACCACCCTCCTTGGTGACGAGTGCAAGGGCTTTACGAACATGCAAAATACCGATGACCTGATTGAGCTCACCCCGGTAGACGGGAAGCTTGTTGTGAAAACAGGTTGAGATCTGGTCAATAAGCGACGACTCGTCATCCTCAAGGTCAAGGGCCTCAATGCGTCCTCTCGGCACCATCACATCGTCGACGCGTAGGTCTTCAAGATCGAAAAGATTAAGAAGAATTTTTCGGTGCTGGCTTGGAATAAAGCCAGACGACTCCAGCACGGCCGAGCGCAGCTCCTCAGTGGTCAGCCCCGACGCCTTGTCGTTCTGAGACTTCAAACGAAAAACATTGAGTAAAAAACCCACAAGACCGTTGACCACAGCCACCAAGGGCCGAGCAACAACAACCAATGGAGCGAGCCCGAAGCTTGCCCCCATGGCAATGGTCTCGGGCCGATTGGCCGCTACCACCTTTGGAATAATTTCAGCAAAGACAATAAGCAGAGCCGCAGCAACGCCCGTTGCAATGGCGAGCACTTCGTCGTTATTGCCGAAGGCCTGGATCGCAAAGGCGGTAATTAGCGCCGTTAAGGCCGTGTTTACAATGTTGTTGCCAATAAGAATCGTGGCCAACAACTGATTGGTTTGGCTGAGAAGTTTTAAGACTTGCTTGGCGCTTCGCCTGCCTTTTCCTGCCAGATGCCGCATACGGTAGCGGTTGACAGCCATAAGGCTCGTCTCGGACATGGAGAAAAAGGCGGAGGCAAACAAAAGCCCGAGAAGGGCAAGGGCCTGGGCCCATAAGGGTAAGTCGCTCAAAGATTCCTAAAAATAGAATTGAGACAACTCAAGTTTAGCGCGGATGCTGGTCGGGGTGAGAGGATTCGAACCTCCGACTCCTGCGTCCCGAACGCAGTACTCTACCAGGCTGAGCTACACCCCGAGGCGTGGCTTTGGGCAGCTACGAGCTAAGACCGCCGCGAAACCACAAAACGGAGCAAGTCTAGCAGGGAAGTGCGGTAGACGGATTGTCCGATACCGGCAAGGGCCTGTTCCCCAAGGCTTGCCTCGCGCTCGGCTGCAGCCTGCGTGTAATTAAGAGCCCCCGTGGACTGAACGCGCTGAATAACCGCTGTAAGGTCGGCCTGCTCGGGCTCTTCGATGGCTCGCCGTACCAACTGCCGGTCGTCCTGGCCGCCTTTCTCGAGCAGAAAAATAAGAGGAAGCGTGGGCTTACCCTCACGAAGGTCATCGCCAAGCCTTTTTCCGAGGTCGTCCTCCGAGCCCGCATAGTCCAAGAGATCGTCGGTGAGCTGAAAGGCCGTGCCCAAATGCCTGCCATAGGCTGCAAAGGCCTCAATAACCCCGGCAGGTGCCCCATGAAAAACGGCGGGTAGGCAAGCGGCAGCCTCAAATAGTTTGGCAGTTTTGTAGCGAATGACCTGTAGGTAGCGGGCCTCATCGACCTCAGGGTTCTGGCAGTTCATTAACTGCAGCACCTCGCCCTCGGCAATTATGTTGGTGGCTTCTGCCAGGACAGCCATAACGGGCATGGAACCAATTTCCACCATCATTTGGAAAGCGCGGGAATACAAAAAATCTCCAACCAGAATGCTTGGAGCGTTGCCAAAGATGGCATTGGCCGTCTCACGCGAGCGTCGCAGCCCGGACTCATCCACCACATCGTCGTGCAAAAGGGTGGCGGTGTGAATGAACTCGACAATAGCGGCGAGCTCTGCCATGGGTGCCTGATCCGCCGCAGAATTCTGCTCGCCCAAGGCCTTACTGCAAAGAAGAAGCAGGGCCGGGCGCATGCGCTTGCCCCCTGCTTCAATAATGTAGCGCGCCACCTGCTCGACCAGCACAACCTCGCTTGCCAGCCGCCGCTGAATCACAGCATCCACCTCTTGCATCCCGGGCCTAACCAGGGCGAGGGCCTGACCGTAGGCGTCGTTTACAGGGGCGGGTGAACTTAAGGACACCATTTCATTATGCCCGAGCACCTGCCTGGCCTCCGTTATGGGAGTGGGGCCCCTAACCTGAGGGCCTTGATCAAATGGGTAAAAAGAGCCATACTTTCGGGCTATTCTTTTTAATACCATTTTCAAGAAGCGAGAAGGCAATGAGTGCCGCAAATCAAATTGATGTTGCCTATGCGGTCGTGCGCACCGGAGGAAAACAATACCGAGTCTCGGTTGGACAGACCTTGAAGGTTGAATCTTTGGTGGCCGATGTAGGTAGCGAATTGGTTTTGTCTGAGGTTTTGGCCCTGGGCCATGGAGCACAGCTTGATATTGGCAGGCCCGTGCTTGAAGGTGCAAGCGTGAAGGCTCGCGTTGTCTCGCACGGCCGTGGCGACAAAATTCGTATTTTTAAGCATCGTCGGCGTAAGCACTACGCCAAGACGCAAGGCCATCGCCAGAACTACACTGAAATTGCTGTCGAATCGCTGGTTCGCCCCGACGGCAGCCAAATTTAAGGAGACTTAGTCAATGGCACAGAAAAAAGGTGGCGGCTCAACACGCAATGGCCGCGATTCAGAAGCCAAACGGCTTGGTGTGAAGCGTTTCGGTGGCGAAGTTATCAACGCAGGAAGCATCATCGTGCGCCAGCGGGGCACAAAGTTTCATGCCGGCGAGAATGTTGGCATGGGCAAGGACCATACCTTGTTTGCCTTGGTTAACGGCCGTGTGCAGTTCTCGGTCAACGGCCCTTTACAAAAATCCACTGTTTCCATTATTCAGTCTGAGGCCTAGTTAGGCGCAACCTCGCGCCTAACTCGCGCCAGGTTGTTCGCAGGTCAGTGGCTTACAGGGGTTCCATTCATCCACCCATAGAGCCCTGCTCATGAAATTCATCGACGAGGCCTTTGTAGAGCTCCACGCCGGCAAAGGCGGCAATGGCGTGGCTGCGTTTCGTCGCGAGAAGTTCATTCCCAAAGGGGGCCCGAGCGGTGGGGACGGTGGCAAGGGCGGGTCCATCTGGGCCATTGCCGATGAGAACGTCAATACCCTTATTCACTTCCGTTATGCCCGAATCCATCGTGCCCGCAATGGCGAACAAGGCCAGGGCTCTGATCGGTACGGCGCAGGCGCATCTGACATTGAATTAAAAATGCCAGTGGGCACCATGGTCTTTGACGCCGAGACCGACGATCTTCTCTTTGACCTCTCTGTTCATGGAGAACGCGTCTTACTTGCTAAGGGTGGTGATGGGGGCCTTGGGAACCTGCATTTCAAATCAAGTACAAACCGAGCACCGCGACAATGCACGCCAGGCTGGCCAGGCGAGTCTCGTCGACTCAGGCTGGAGCTGAAACTTCTTGCCGATGTGGGGCTGCTCGGCCTGCCCAATGCGGGCAAATCCACGCTTATTGCCGCGGCGTCCAATGCCAGGCCGAAGGTGGCAGATTACCCGTTCACAACGCTTGCGCCTCAGCTTGGCGTGGTCGAGACCAGCCTCGAAAAGAGCTTTGTGATGGCTGACATTCCAGGTCTTATTGAAGGTGCAGCCCAGGGAGCGGGCCTTGGGCATCAGTTTCTTCGACATCTTCAGCGCACCCGGCTTATTCTTCATCTGGTGGACATGACCGGAGTCGGCCTAGAGCTCGAATCGCAGAGCACCACCAAGACGTCCAAGACCGAAAAGACCGAGGATGAGCGCCTGGGGCTTGCACTTGCTCGACAGGTTCAGCTTCTTACCCAAGAACTTTCAAGCTACGACGAGGCACTTTCAGCCAAGCCTTGCTGGCTTGTGCTTAATAAGATTGACATGCTGACCCAGGCCGAGCGTCAGCAGCGTTGGAAGGTGATGAAGAAGAAGCTCGGATGGAAGGGCCCCGTCTTTGAAATCTCAGGCCTCACTCGAGAGGGTGTGAAGCCACTTATGTTTGCGGTTCAAGACTGGCTGAGCCAGCAGGCGGCTGAGACGGCTGCCATTGCTGCAGCAGCGAGTGATGGCGCGGCCGCTGCCCGAGGCGAGGCGGCCTCGAGCGAGCCGTTGTAAGCCCCACCATGAGCCAGGACCAAGACCAAGACCTTCGAAAAACGGCGGCAGAGTACTCTCTTCGTCCTGAGCAGGCCCGAGCCAAGCGCTGGGTGGTAAAGCTTGGTTCAAGCCTGGTGACAAACCAAGGGCGGGGCGTCGACAGGCAGGCCATCGAGGCTTTCGCCGCACAGGTGGCGGCGCTGGCGTCCAAGGGCCATCAAATTGTGGTTGTCTCAAGTGGCGCCATTGCCGAGGGCATGAAAAGACTAGGCTGGTCGCAGCGTCCGCACGAGATTCATCAACTCCAGGCGGCAGCAGCCGTTGGCCAAATGGGCCTGGCCCAGGCCTACGAGGCGGGGTTCTTAAGCCATGGGCTGAAGACGGCCCAGGTTTTACTCACGCATGAGGACATGCGTGACCGAGGCCGGTACCTTAATGCACGCGCCACACTCATGACCTTGCTCGAACTTGGGGTGGTACCCGTGGTGAACGAGAACGACACCGTCACGACGTCGGAGATCAAGCTTGGTGACAACGACACCCTTGCCGCCTTAGTGACCAATCTTCTTGAGGCCGAGCTTCTGGTGATCTTGACTGATCAAAAAGGTCTCTATCAGACAGACCCCCGGCGCGATGCCAATGCCAAGTTCATTGATCGAGCTCGCGCCAACGACCCGACCTTGGTTGCCATGGCCGGTGGGGCCGGGTCGTTCATTGGAACCGGTGGGATGTCCACGAAGGTTTTGGCGGCCCAACGGGCGGCCCGAAGCGGAGCTCATACCGTGATTGCGGGCGGCCAAGAAACCAGTGTTCTTTTAGGACTCGCGAGCGGTGAGCCCCTTGGAACAATTCTTACCGCAGACATTCCTGTGCTGACAGCCCGCAAACAATGGATGGCGGATCAACTGCAGCTTAAAGGCAGGCTTGTACTTGATGATGGGGCGGTTGTTGTTCTGCTTGAAAAAGGGAAGTCTTTGCTACCGATTGGGGTGAAGGCCGTGGTGGGCAGCTTCGGCCGGGGTGATGTCGTACTTTGTGTGAATGCAGCAGGCCAAGAGGTGGCTCGGGGCCTTGTGAACTATTCCGACAGCGAGACCCGCCGCATTATGGGTAGGGCTTCGAGTCAGATCGAAGAACTGCTTGGTTTTGTTGAAGAACCCGAGCTCATACACCGAGACAATCTGGTGCTTACCTCTTCAGGGCTAAAAAGATAGGCGGCAAGCTCGTTGAGTGCGAGTCGGTAGACATCGCGTTTAAATTCAATCACCGAGCTTAGGGGCACAAAAAAGTCGTGCCAGACCCAGGCATCGAACTCGGGCCTCTCGGCGCCCGACTTCAATTGAATGTCAGTGTCCAGGCCCAGCATGCGAAGAAGAAACCAGATCTGCTTCTGACCTCGATAGTGGCCCCGCCACTCGCGACGAATCCACCGGTCGGGCACATCGTAATGCAGCCAGTCTTGGGTTCTTCCAATGAGCTCAACATGCTCAGGCCTTAAGCCCGTTTCTTCAAAGAGCTCTCGGTACATGGCCTGCTCGGGCTCCTCTCCCCGTTTGATGCCACCTTGAGGAAATTGCCAGGCCTGTTCGCGCACGCGCTTACCCCAAAAGACTTGGTTGTTGTCGTTCACGAGAATGATGCCAACGTTGGGGCGGTATCCGAATTCATCCAGCATAATGCTGACCATTATACGAACGCCTTTCTTCTCATCGCTCGAATTAGCCCATGCGCGCCACTGCCTACCATTTTCAAACCCTTAAAGAAGACCCCTCTGACGCAGAGGTGGCAAGCCACCGGCTAATGCTGCGCGCTGGTCTTATTCGAAGACTCGGCGCAGGTATCTACAACTACATGCCCTTAGGGCTTCGAGTCATTCGCAAGGTCGAGGCGATTATTCGTGAGGAAATGAATGCGGCGGGGGCGATCGAACTCTCTATGCCTGTGGTGCAACCGGCAGAGCTTTGGCAGGAGACAGGCCGTTGGGACAAGATGGGTGCCGAGCTTCTGCGGTTTCAAGACCGCCATGGCCGAGATTTTGTTGTTCAGCCCACCAGCGAAGAGGTGATTACCGATATCGCACGACAGGAACTAAAAAGCTGGAAGCAGCTGCCTAAAAACTTCTATCAGATTCAGACAAAGTTTCGCGATGAGCGCAGGCCTAGGTTTGGGGTGATGCGCGGACGCGAGTTCGTTATGAAAGACGCCTATTCCTTTGATAAGGATGTGGAATCGGCAGAGCGCAGCTACGACCGAATGTTTGCCTGCTACTGCAAGATCTTCGACAGACTCGGCCTTGGCTATCGTGCGGTCGCGGCCGATACCGGGGCCATTGGCGGCTCAAGGTCGCATGAGTTTCAGGTCATTGCCGAGACCGGCGAGGACGCCTTGGTTTACAGCACAGGGTCTGACTTTGCGGCAAACCTTGAACTTGCCGAAGCCATTAGCCTTTTGCCAAGTCGAGCAGCGCCCTCGCAGGCCATGCAGCGGGTCGCAACGCCCGGACTTGGACGTTGCGAGCAGGTGGCCAATCTTCTAGGCCTGGGCCTTGATCAAACGGTGAAGTCCATTGTTCTTGCAGTGGAGCCGGAGGTCCCCAAAGGTTCTGCGGCGAAGGTCAAGCTTTTCCTTTTATTAATTCGTGGCGACCATGAGCTTAACGAGGTGAAGGTGGGCAAGCTTGAGGGGCTCAATAAGGGCTTTCGCTTTGCCAGCACAAACGAGATTCTTGAAGGCTTTGGCTGCGAACCGGGCTACCTTGGCCCTGTGGGTATTGCTTCGGAGATCACGGTGATTGCCGATCGTACGGTTGCTCAGATGGCCAACTTTGTTGTGGGTGCGAATGCAAAAGACGCCCACCTTACGGGTGTGAACTGGGGACGCGACCTTGCGGAACCGGCGTTGGTTGCCGATATTCGCAATGTGGTGGAAGGCGACCCAAGCCCCGATGGCAAGGGCGAACTTCGAATTGAGCGGGGCATTGAAGTCGGTCATGTCTTCTACCTTGGCACCAAATACTCCGAGGCCATGAAGGCCACCATGCTCGATGAGACCGGTAAGCCGCGCCTCATGGAGATGGGCTGCTACGGCATTGGTGTGACACGTATTGTGGGTGCGGCCATCGAGCAGAACCATGACGAGCGCGGCATCATCTGGCCGGCGGCCCTAGCCCCCTTCACTGTTGTTATTTGTCCCTTAGGGGCCTCGAAGTCGCCCCTTGTCCGCCAGGCCGCTGAAAAAGCCTATTCAGAGCTTTTGCAGGCGGGCTTTGAGGTTTTATTTGATGACCGCGATGAGCGACCCGGTGCCATGTTTGCCGACTGGGAGCTTATTGGCATTCCAGTGCGCGTCACCATTGGCGAGCGATCGTTGAAAGAGGGCCGGCTTGAACTTCTCAAGCGTCGCGGCATGCAGGCCAGTGAGTGCGCCGAAGCGGAGTTGGTCGAGGCGGTTCGAGGTTTGTTAGCGGTTTAGTGGTTAAGTGGTCTAGCGTCGCAGTCCGCCCATGAGGCCGCCAAGGCCTCCCATGGACTTCATGCCGCCCATTCCTCCCATGGCTCGCATCATTTTGGCCATGCCGCCTTTTTGCATTTTTTTCATCATGTCCTGCATCTGCTCGAACTGCTTGAGCAGCCGGTTGACCTCTTGAACCTGCACGCCAGCGCCCGCGGCAATCCGCCTTTTCCGGCTTGCCTTGAGCAGCTCGGGATTGCGCCGCTCGCCGGGGGTCATGGAATTAATAATGCCCTCCATGCGCTGCACCGATTTGTCAGCAACCGACATGTTGGAGCCCTTGGCGGCCTGCTGCATCTGCGCCGGCAGCTTATCCATCAGTGAAGATAAGCCCCCCATGGAACGCATCTGGCCAATTTGAAGCTTGAAGTCTTCCAGGTCAAACTTTGCCCCCGACTTTAGCTTGGCGGCCATTTTCTCGGCGGACTTCATGTCAACGGATTTGGCGGCCTGCTCAACAAGGGCGAGAACATCGCCCATACCCAGAATGCGTTGGGCAAAGCGGTCGGCATCAAAGGCTTCAATGCCATCGATCTTCTCGGCATTGCCAACGAATCGTATGGGCTTGCCTGTAATGGCCCGCACCGATAGCACCGCCCCGCCCCGGGAATCGCCGTCCACCTTCGTGAGCATCACACCAGTCAGTGGCAGGGTCTGGCCAAAGGCCTCGGCCGTGCGCACGGCGTCTTGACCTTGCATGGCGTCAACGGTAAAGAGGGTCTCAATGGGTTTAACGGCCGCGTGAATGGCGGCGATTTCGGTCATCATGGCCTCGTCGATGGCAAGCCGGCCTGCCGTGTCGACCAGAAGTACGTCATGAAAATGACGCCTTGCGTAGTCAAGCGCCGCCTGTGCGATAGCCACCGGCTTGTCGGTGGCCTGACTTGGAAAAAAGTCGGCGCCGGCCTGTTCGCTTACCAACCGCAGTTGTTCAATGGCTGCAGGTCGGTAGACGTCACAACTCACGGTGAGAACCTTCTTCTTATGCTGGCCCTTGAGGTACTTGGCAAGCTTACCGACGCTGGTGGTCTTTCCAGCGCCCTGCAGACCAGCCATTAGAACCACAGCAGGTGGCTGGCTTGCAAGGTTAAGCCCTGTAGGTGGAGCCGTCTCGCTGCCCGCCATAAGAGCAATGAGTTCTTTGTGGACAACCCCCACCAAAGCCTGGCCCGGGCTAAGGCTACTAAGCACCTCTTGGCCCAGCGCTTTTTCTTTGACCTGGGCAATAAATGACTTCACCACAGGCAAGGCCACGTCGGCATCAAGCAGCGCGAGTCGAATCTCGCGAAGCATCTCCTGGGTATTGGACTCGGTAAGGCGAGCCTCGCCCTTCATGGTCTTTACGATCCGCGAGAGGCGGTCGGTGAGGTTCTCTAGCATGGCGAGTCTTTCTTTTCCTGTGGCTCGAATCAGGGCGAGCCCTGAGATAAACTGAAGACGACTATGACTCCCCTATTGTATGAGTGGACAGCGCCACTCGCTCTTCTTCTTTACCTTCTCCTTTTTGTGCTGACGGCCAAGGCAGCGGCTGTCCCATTGCAAAGAGCGCTGCTTTTTGTGGCCCTCGTGAGTCATGGCGCCACCGTCTTGCCCGCATGGTTTGCAGGTCAAGACTTCCAGTTTGGTTTTGCCAACTCGGTCTCCTGGACACTCTGGCTCATGGTTCTTCTTGTCTGGCTCGAGTCTTGGTTTCAGCGACTACCGAAGGCCACAGCAGGTATCTACCCCTTCGCTGCAGTGGCCGTCTTGCTCCCTATGGCCTTTCCAGGAACGGTGCGCATTGCCGAGCTCTCCACCTTGTTCCGTGTCCACATTCTGTTGGCTATGCTTGCCTACGGCGCTTTCACGGTCTCTGCTGCGCAGGCGGTTCTGATGTCGTGGCTTGAGCGTTCGCTTCATCGAGGAGGACGCTCATCCCGTTGGCTTGATGACCTGCCCTCCTTGCTTGACCTCGACGCAGCCCTGCAGAGGTCGATGGCGGCTGGGCTCGTATTGGTCTCGCTTACGCTTGCGACGGGCGTCTGGGTTAACTTCACGCTGGGCTATGGCGCCTTGCGGGCCGACCATAAAACAATATTTACCCTACTCACATGGTTCATGGTGGTCGGTTTTTTTCTTGGGCGTTGGCGCTGGGGCTGGCGCGGCCGGGTGGCTGCGCGTTTTGCACTCACAGGCTTTGGTCTTTTGCTTCTCGCCTACGTGGGCAGTCGTTTTGTGGTTGAAGTTCTTATTCATCCTCCCGCCTAAACCCTTTACGGATAGCTATAGCCATGGGTATTGTGACGCGCATCTTACTTATTGCCGCCATCGCGTTGCTGGCTTTTTTCTGGATTAGAAAAATGCTGCGCTCGGGGAATAACTTGGAAAAAAAACCGGAGGGCGCCGCGCCACCTGAACAGATGGGGGAGCGGCCGCAAGACCTCATTGCCTGCGATCATTGTGGCTTGCACCTGCCTCGGGCCGATGCCTGCTTCAAACAGGGCGGAGCCTATTGCTCGCAAGAACATGCCGATGCCAATTCCAACTCAGACACCAAGGACTAGGCCCGTGCTATGGATGCCCCAAGCCGCCTAAGCGCTTCGGGATGGCTGATTGAATTGCCTGGGCATGGCCCATGCGTCTGGTCGCCAAGTCCAAACCACAACGAGCGCCCACAGGCTACAGCCATTCGGCTTGCCGTTATTCATGGAATAAGCCTACCGGCCGGTGTCTTTGGTGGAACGGCGATCGACGATCTATTTCTGAATCGCCTCGGGGCCTTGGCTCCGGTCGAACTCCAGAGCCTTATTGGTCTGCGGGTTTCCAGTCACTTTCTCATTACACGACGCTCAGGCCTTCTGCAGTATGTGGCGGTGGGGCGCCGTGCCTGGCATGCGGGGCAGTCGGTCTTTGAAGGCGAAAACGATTGCAATGATTTTTCGATCGGCATTGAGCTTGAGGGAACCGATGATCAGCCCTATGAGCCCCAACAAATGCAACTGCTCGCCGTGTTGCTCTCGGAGTTATCCCGGCATATCCCCAGCTTATCCACAGTGACGGGGCACTCCACCATTGCACCAGGCCGAAAAACCGACCCAGGGCCCTGTTTTGACTGGTCGTTCTTAGCCCTCGAACTTAAGCGTCTGCGCCCGACATTGCGCTGTCGGCCTTAGCCCACAAAAAGCTGTCCTGGACGATCGAAGTCTGGCGGGAATTGACGGGCAGGACGGGCTCTCAACAGGCGCTATACCGAGGAAAAATTTTTTTTTTCATAAGGGGCCTTGCCTTCAGAAGCATTCAAGGATTTTCTAGGGATTTTCCTAATCTGTAAGCTTGCTCTGAGAGGCCATCCACTACTACACTTAGTACATATGACGGCTTGTCTGTACTACCGGTAGTGTGTTGGGGGGACCCGGGCGCTCAGTACAACACAAAGCCGTTTTGTCATTGTCAAGGCAGTCAGAGTGTCATTTTTCTGACAGCCTCTCGTTTTAAATTTCCCGCCTTAAGGAGAAAAGAGCCATGCAACGGGCCGCCCAATCCACCGAGACCAGTCAGACAAGTCCCGGTCCTTTTTCCAGCCTAACCGGTTCCAGTGGCGAGCCACGCGAGCAGGGTATGTCCACCCATGCCAGCCCGAGCGACATCAAAGTCATTCGTCGTAATGGCGCCGTCGTCTCGTTTGAGGCCCCCAAAATTTCGGTCGCCCTAACCAAGGCCTTTCTTGCGGTGCAAGGGGGCCAGGGTGCTGCCAGTGCAAGGGTTCGCGAGGTCACCGAGGCGCTTACGTCCCAGGTTGTCGCAGCACTCTTGCGTCGACTGCCCGCCGGGGGCACGGTTCATATTGAAGACATTCAAGACCAGGTCGAGCTTGCCCTAATGCGTTCCGGTGAGCATGAAATCGCCCGCGCCTATGTGCTGTACAGGGAAAGACGCTCCCAAGAGCGAGCAAGCAAGACCAAGCAGGAGATTGCCGCGCACAGCCTCACCATGCTGGTTGATGGCCGGTCCGTACCGCTTGACCAGGCCTGGCTTGAGGGCATGATCGCAGACGCCTGCCTTGGTCTTGACGATCAAGTTAGTGCTCAGCAGGTTCTGGCAGACACACTGAAAAACATTTACGACGGTGTGCCCATCGATGAAATTGAAAAGTCCGCCATTTTGGCGGCGCGCGCTCTAACCGAAAAGGACCCCGCCTATGCAAAAGTCAGTGCCCGTCTGTTATTGCACACCATTCGCAAGGAAATCCTGGGGGCAGAGATCCCGCAGACCGAGATGGCGGCTCGTTACGTTGAGTACTTCCCCCGCTACATCAAGAAGGGCATTGAGATCGGTCTATTAAACGAGGACTTGGCTCGTTTTGATCTCAAGCGTATGGCTCAGGCCATCGTGGCCGATCGCGACCTGCAGTTCGATTACCTCGGCCTGCAAACCCTTTACGACCGCTACTTTCTTATTGACCGCAACGACACCTTCTCGGGTGAGGGTCGACGTATTGAAATGCCCCAGGCTTTCTTTATGCGTGTGGCCATGGGCCTTGCCATTGCCGAAATTAATCGTGAAGAAAGGGCCATTGAGTTCTACCAATTGCTTTCAAGCTTCGACTTTATGAGCTCCACGCCGACGCTCTTTAACAGTGGAACGACTCACTCCCAGCTCTCCTCCTGCTATTTGACAACCGTAGCCGACGATCTTGATGGCATCTACGAGGCCATTAAAGAAAACGCCCTTTTAGCGAAATACGCGGGCGGGCTGGGTAACGACTGGACGCCTGTGCGTGCGCTTGGCAGTCACATTAAAGGAACCAACGGTAAGAGTCAGGGCGTTGTGCCCTTTTTGAAGGTGGTCAACGACACCGCTGTGGCTGTTAACCAGGGTGGTAAGCGCAAAGGCGCGGTTTGCACATACCTTGAGAGCTGGCATCTTGACATTGAAGAGTTCCTCGAGCTTCGTAAGAACACGGGTGATGACCGCCGTCGTACCCATGACATGAATACCGCCAACTGGATTCCCGACCTTTTCATGAAGCGGGTGATAGAGAACAAGGAATGGACCTTATTTTCACCGGCTGACGTACCCGATCTTCATGAGAAGTTCGGCAAGGCGTTTGAAGAGGCCTATGTTGCTTACGAGGCCAAGGCAGAGCGCGGTGAAATTCGGCTTAGCAAAAAAATTCAGGCCAGCACCCTCTGGCGCAAGATGCTCACCATGCTCTTTGAAACGGGGCATCCCTGGATTACCTACAAAGACCCCTGCAATATTCGTAGCCCGCAGCAGCATGTCGGCGTGGTCCACAGCTCAAACCTGTGTACTGAAATCACGCTCAATACCAATGATTCTGAAATTGCTGTCTGTAACCTCGGCTCGGTCAACCTGGTGCACCACCTAAAATCCACCAAAGAGGGTGATCTTGAGCTTGACCATGCCAAGCTTAAGACCACCATTGGTACGGCCATGCGTATGCTCGATAATGTCATCGATATCAATTACTACGCGGTGGCCAAAGCCCGTAATGCCAATCTTCGGCACCGGCCCGTGGGGCTGGGCATCATGGGCTTTCAAGAGGCCTTGCATGCCATGCGAATTCCTTATGGCTCCGAGCGCGCCGTCGAGTTCGCAGACCAGTCCATGGAAATGGTCTGTTACGAGGCCTATTGGGCCTCGACTGACCTTGCCCAAGAGCGAGGGGCCTATTCCAGTTTCAAGGGCTCTCTCTGGGACCAGGGCATTCTTCCCCTCGACACCCTCGATCTTCTTGAGAAAGAGCGCGGGGGCTATGTGGAGATTGATCGCCGGGCAAGGCTTGACTGGGCTGCCTTGCGTGCACGCATTAGCGCCTACGGCATGCGTAACTCCAACTGCGTGGCCACTGCCCCCACGGCAACCATTTCCAATATTGTCGGTATCTCCGCCTCTATCGAGCCCACCTATCAAAACCTTTATGTGAAATCCAACCTCTCGGGGGAGTTCACGATTGTCAACGAGCAGATGGTTCGCGACCTAAAGGCACTTGGCCTTTGGGATGAGGTCATGGTGGCCGACCTAAAGTATTTCGACGGCAGCCTTGCCAAGATTGATCGCATTCCAGCCGAGCTTCGAGAGCTCTATGCCACGGCCTTCGAGGTGGACACCAAGTGGATGGTCGAGTGCGCCGCCCGCCGCCAGAAGTGGATTGACCAGGCCCAATCGTTGAACATTTACATTGCGGGCGTTTCGGGTAAGAAGCTTGATGAGACCTACAAGCTTGCCTGGCTGCGCGGCCTGAAAACAACTTACTACCTGCGCACCATGGGCGCAACCCATGCCGAGAAAAGCACCTTGAATACCGGGCAGCTTAATGCGGTGCCCGTCTCGGGTGGTGTTGCTGCAGCCGCCTCTGCAGGGGCGGCGATGGCAATGGGAGCATCCGTTGTGAATCCTGCCGACCCCATCATTGCCTCATCAAAGTCGGGTGATGCATCACCGGCCACCGATGCAAAGTTTTGCTCCATCGACAATCCCGACTGCGAGGCCTGCCAATAAATCGTCAAGCATTCGCCAAGTCGTTTTTTGAATTCCAAAAAGTGTGGAGCAAATGAGACGAATTTTTCTTTCATTGTCTTTGCGTGTTTTTTTTAATTAAAAACAATTGCCTCGTGACTTTAGTTCTTGCATCATTCGAACTGTTGAAACAACTGAATCTCACGAGTAACACGTTGTTCTATCTTTTTCGTTGAAAGTGAGATCGCCATGTTGAACTGGGAAGATTCCGCACCATCATCTTTAGCTAGACCTCAGCCTGCTGCTGGTCTCCTCGCTTCGGTTGAACCCGAGGCTGAGTTGTCGACGACTCCTCCAGCTGATGCCACTGCGCGTCGAGTTCGTGTTGAAGATAAGCGCATCATTAACGCGGGTACCGACGTTAACCAGCTCGTCCCCTTTAAATACAAGTGGGCTTGGGAGAAGTACCTGTCGGGCTGTGCGAATCACTGGATGCCGCAAGAAATCAATATGTCCCGAGACATCGCTCTTTGGAAGGACCCCAATGGTCTTACCGAAGACGAGCGCCGGGTTATTAAGCGCAATCTTGGGTTCTTTGTAACGGCCGATAGCCTTGCTGCCAATAACATTGTGCTTGGCACCTATCGGCACATTACCGCGCCCGAGTGCCGGCAGTACCTGCTTCGACAAGCGTTCGAAGAGGCCATTCACACCCATGCCTATCAGTACATTGTCGAGTCGCTCGGTCTTAACGAGGCGGAGATCTTCAATGCCTATCACGAGGTCGCATCCATTCGTGACAAAGATGAGTTCCTCATCCCCTTCATCGACGTTCTGACCAATCCAGAGTTCAAAACGGGAACGCTTGAGAACGATCAAAAACTCCTGCGTTCTTTGATTGTCTTTAGCTGCATTATGGAAGGCCTCTTCTTCTACGTCGGCTTTGTCCAAATTCTGGCTCTTGGTCGCCAGAACAAAATGACGGGTGCTGCCGAGCAGTATCAGTACATACTTCGCGACGAGTCCATGCACTGTAATTTTGGTATTGACCTCGTCAACACCATCAAGCTCGAGAACCCCCAGCTTTGGACATCCGAGTTCCGTGAAGAACTCCGAGACCTGTTCGTTAAGGCGGTCGATCTTGAGTACCGTTATGCCGAGGACACCATGCCTCGTGGTGTGCTTGGTCTAAATGCCAGCATGTTCAAAAGTTATCTGCGATACATTGCAAACCGCCGTTGCCAGCAAATTGGTCTTGAGCCTGTTTTTGGTAACGAAGAGAACCCCTTCCCATGGATGGCCGAGATGGTCGACCTTAAGAAGGAGCGCAACTTCTTTGAGACCCGTGTGATTGAGTATCAGACGGGTGGTGCCCTGAGTTGGGAATAAAGGCAGCCAGCCTTTCTCACTCATTGATTGGCCAGCTTTCTCTGGTCAAGGGGACGTCTCTCCCGTATTCATTGGCGTTGGACCTTAGGGAAAAGCCTTTTAGGCTTTTCCCTTTTTGTAGGGGCTTGCGCAAATGAATGGTTCGAGCAGGAAGCTCGAATCTCCCTGTGACCCTGCCGAACATATTCGGCATTAAGGAGAAATGAAATGGCAACAAAGAAGAAGTCAAAAAAGGCGAAAGCCGCAAAACCCGAGGCAAAGAAAGTTGTAGCTAAGCCCGCAGCGAAAAAGGTCGCAGCTAAGAAGCCTGCTGCTAAGAAGGTCGCGGCCAAGAAGCCCGCCGCCAAGAAGCCTGCTGCGAAGAAAGCTACTGCTAAGAAGCCCGCAGCAAAGAAAGCTGCTGCCAAGAAGCCCGCAGCAAAGAAAGCTGCTGCCAAGAAGCCCGCTGCCAAGAAGCCTGCTGCGAAGAAAGCTGCTGCCAAGAGGCCTGCCGCGAAGAAAGCTGCTGCTAAGAGGCCTGCCGCCAAGAAGCCCGCGGCTAAGAAGCCTGCTGCCAAGAAAGCAGCTGCCAAGAAGCCCGCAGCTAAGAAGCCTGCTGCCAAGAAGGCCGCTGCAAAAAGGCCTGCTGCGAAGAAGGCTGCAGCTAAGCCTGTTGCTCCCGCAGCACCTATCTCGAGCACTTGGCCGTTTCCCACGGGCTCGCGTCCGTAAGTTTGTAGCATGACATTTGTGCACACCCCGCCCTTGGGCGGGGTTTTTACTTTAGTCTTCGCGAACTATGGCCCTATGGTTTTTACTTAAAGCAGCCGCTAGCCTCTTGGCAGTCTGTTTTATGCTTCGGGCCTACCTGCAGTTTGCCAAGCTTCACCCTATGAATCCTCTCAGTCAGGTGGTCTTTCGTATAACTGACTGGCTTTCGATTCCAATGCGCCGCCTGTTTCCACCTAACGCAAAGACCGATTGGGGAAGTCTTTCGGCGGCTGTATTGGTCGCCCTTGCTTTGGCAACCATTCGCTTTCTTATGGTCAGTCTCGACCCCGATCTCGTCACCTCAGGACCAATTGTGCGGCCTTTCGGGCTGGTCTTTATTCTTGCCTTGGTCTGGCTGGTGGGCTGGTGGCTTAAGTTTCTTATTGTCTTGGTGATTGCCGAGGCGCTCTTAAGTTGGTTCTCCAAAAGCAATACGGCTGCCGCGCTGAGGCCTGTGGTGCGCCTCTTACTGCGCCCCCTTGTTGAACCTATTGCTCGGCGTATGCCTGAGCGTCAGCCTTGGGGCCTTGATTTCTCCCCCATCATTGCCTTTCTTATCCTTCAGGTCTTGGTAGGCTTTCAGGCGAGTCTAGAGGCGGCCGTGCTGAAGGCCCTGCTTGGAACAGCCTAGCCGAGTGCGGCGGTTTTAACGGCAGTAAGGTCAATGCTGTGGTTCTGGGCACCACGAACCTGAACCTTGGCTGCCCCAAGATAAACCCCTGCCTTGCAGCTTGCCACGA
>Ga0181601_10001436_pt1 | contig 20336 bp, 20 predicted proteins | sample 041ome_8_FD_133020 | JGI IMG/M metagenome (GOLD analysis project Ga0181601, IMG submission 133020) | Coastal salt marsh microbial communities from the Groves Creek Marsh, Skidaway Island, Georgia - 041407BS metaG (megahit assembly) | ecosystem: Environmental > Aquatic > Marine > Intertidal zone...
AGCCAAGAGGTCTTGGCAGGGTTTAATAATTTTCAAGAGCCACAGCGGGAGAAGGCCTAATGCAGCCGGACCCTACGCCGCCCTTTGAAGCCCCATCGGCCGACCCACCGCAGTCGCCTGCCTTACCCCCTTTGCCGCAGGCCATCTTTCTTCGGCATCCCGCTCATTTTTTTGCGCTTGGGGCGGGCTCAGGGCTCTCGCCCGTTGGCCCAGGAACAGCGGGCACGTTATGGGCCTGGGGAAGCTTTTTGGTGCTTGAGCAGTTCTTCTCGGTCGCCGCCCTTTGGTTTGTCTTGTTGCTGAGCTTTCCGCTTGCCGTCTGGGCCTGCTCGCGCACGACGCGGGCGCTGGAAACCGACGACCATTCGAGCATTGTAATTGATGAGATCTGGGCCTTTTGGCTTGTCCTGCTTGTGCTTCCGCGTGACCTCGCCAGTGACAGCGTGCTTGGTCCATCAGGTCTTTCCGTTCCGCCCAACGACTGGGTCTTAACCGGCCTTGCCTTTCTTCTTTTTCGGGTTTTTGACATTCTGAAACCCCCGCCGGTGGGCTGGCTTGATCGCAGGGTGAAGGGCGGCCTTGGTGTCATGGTCGATGATATTGCTGCCGCAGGCCTTACGCTGCTTGTTATCGCCATCCTTGTGCGGCTGGGGGTTCTTGTATGACCAGGCCCAGGCCGCTTGCCTTACCACCATGGACCCTCGATGAGCGCGCCATCAGGCTTCTTGCCCTTTCCCTAGGCTGGGCGGCGCAGCGGGCAGGGGCACGACTTGCTCTTGCCGAGTCCTGCACCGGCGGGCTTGCGTCAAGCTGGCTGACCCGCATTGGCGGCTCAAGCCAGTGGTTTGAGGGCGGCGTGGTGAGTTATTCCAATGAGGTGAAGATCCATCAGTTGCAGGTTCCTTCGGCGCTTTTGACGGAACATGGTGCGGTGAGTGAGCCTGTAGCCAAGGCCATGGCGCAGGGCCTTGGCCAGCTGGCCGGCTCATCAACGCAGGGGTCGGCTTTAAGCGAAGCCCTTGTATCGGCCCCTTTCATGACTGCTGCCATCACGGGTGTGGCCGGGCCAACCGGGGGCTCGAAGGAAAAACCTGTGGGCCTGGTCTGGTTTGCCTGGGCCGAGTTTGATGGGCAGCCGCCCCAAGGCCCTCCCACGCGGGTGTGGTCGAACTGCAAAATCTTTATCGGAAGCCGGGAGGCCATTCAGCAGCAAGCGGCCTGGTATGCCCTTACCGGTCTCCTCGGCCATCTTCTCGGCAGACCTATAAGGGTTTAAAAATTTACGATCAAAGCCCACTTGAATACTGACATTTTATACAGTATTGTTCGTTTCAACACGATTCGCTCTCTGAAAGGACACCATGGACGATCTTCAAACCAAAAACCGCGCTGAAAAGGCCAAGGCACTTGCCGCCGCCATTGCCCAAATCGAGAAGCAGTTTGGCAAGGGCTCCATCATGAAAATGGGCGAAAACGAGGTCGCGCCCGATATTCAAACGGTTTCCACAGGCTCGCTTGGCCTCGATGTTGCCCTGGGGGTCGGTGGGCTGCCACGCGGTCGGGTGGTTGAAATCTACGGCCCCGAGTCCTCAGGCAAAACCACCCTCACGCTTCAGGTTATTGCCGAAATGCAAAAACTTGGCGGGGTCTGCGCCTTTGTCGATGCCGAGCATGCGCTCGATAGTCAATACGCACAGAAGCTCGGCGTCAACCTTACCGACCTCCTTATTTCCCAGCCCGACACCGGTGAACAGGCGCTTGAAATTGTCGATGCCTTGGTGCGCTCTAGCTCGGTCGACCTTGTCGTGGTTGACTCGGTGGCCGCCCTTACCCCGCGCGCTGAAATTGAAGGGGACATGGGCGATTCTCTGCCAGGTCTTCAGGCGCGTCTTATGTCTCAGGCCTTGCGCAAGCTAACCGGCACTATCAATCGCACCAACACACTGGTTATCTTTATCAACCAAATTCGCATGAAGATTGGGGTCATGTTCGGCAGTCCTGAAACGACTACCGGAGGAAACGCCCTTAAGTTTTATTCCTCGGTTCGTCTCGACATTCGCCGTATCGGTTCGCTTAAAAAAGGTGACGAAGTCATTGGTTCCGAAACTCGTGTCAAGGTGGTCAAGAACAAGGTGGCGCCACCCTTTAAGCAGGCCGAGTTCGATATTCTTTATGGCGAGGGCATCTCGCGCGAGGGCGAGATTGTCGACCTTGGCGTGGAGTGCAACCTGGTTGAAAAATCGGGGGCCTGGTACAGCTACAACGGTGAGAAAATCGGTCAAGGAAAGGATAACTCCCGTGAGTTCCTTCGCCAGAACCCAGCCATTGCCGTTGAAATTGAGAACAAAATTCGCGCCCATTACGGGGTGACCGAGCTTGCAGTCCCCGCTTTAAAGGTGGTGAGCCCGGCCCGTGATGACGCAACCGAGGCCAGCCCTGCCACCGAAAAGCCGGCTCGTCGTGGCCGCGACGCCTCCAAAGACGGCTCATCACGTGCCGAGGCCGCCTAGGTCTTCAGCGCAGCCCTCTCTTAAGGCCAGGGCCATTACGGCCCTGGCTCGTAGAGATTACAGTCGCAAAGAGCTTCACCAGAAACTATCTGCCTTCGCAGAGTCCGAGCAGGCGCTTGAAGACCTGCTCGACCTTCTTGAAACAAAAAAGCTACTTTCAAACGCCCGCTTTGCCGACGCTTTTGTGAATCAGCGTCAGGCCAAGTTTGGGCTCTCCCGGCTGGTCTACGAGCTTGAACAGCATGGTCTTGACCCCGAGCTTGTTCAGGCCCAAAAGCAGCAGCTCGCTCAGACCGAGAACCAGCGGGCCTTCGCTGTCTGGGCCAAGCGTTTTGGTTTTCCACCAGGCAACGCCCTCGAAAAGGCCAAGCAAATGAGGTTTCTTGCTTCCCGCGGTTTTTCTCCCGAGGTCTATCGCTGGCTAGAGGCCAGAAACTTCGCCCCAATGGACATCCAATTGCCCTAGCTAGGACGCAGCCTTAATACCGGCTCCACCCCCAGGTTAAGGCGGCGAGCCTGGGCTTGCGTGCTACCATTTTCCAAGCAAGAGGGGAGTTCAACCAATGAAAATTCACGAATACCAGGGTAAAGATATCCTGCGCCGTTATGGTGTTGCAGTGCCGCGAGGCGTGGCCTGTTTCAGTGTCGATGAGGCGATTGAGGCCGCGAAGACGCTTGGGGGCCCCGTCTGGGTTGTGAAGGCCCAAATTCATGCGGGTGGGCGTGGTAAGGGCGGCGGGGTTAAGCTTGCCAAATCCCTTGACGAGGTCCGCAGCCATGCCGAGCAGATACTCGGTATGCAGCTTGTTACCCATCAAACCGGTCCTGAAGGTCAAAAGGTGCGACGCCTACTTATCGAGGAAGGGGCGGATATCCAAAAGGAGCTCTACCTAGCGGTGGTAACCGACCGCGTGACTCAAAAGGTCTGCATCATGGGCTCCTCCGAGGGCGGCATGGACATTGAGCACGTGGCCGAGACCGAACCCGAGAAGATTCACAAGACCTTTGTTGACCCACTCAAGGGCTGCACCGATGCCCAGGTGGATGAGCTTGCGGCAGCCATTGGCATTCCTCCCTCCTCTATTGCCCAGGCGCGCCAGGCTATTCAAGGCCTCTACAAGGCCTTCTGGGAAACCGATGCCTCGCTTGCTGAGATCAATCCACTTATTCTTACCGGCGATGGCAAGGTCATCGCGCTGGATGCGAAATGGAACTTTGATTCCAACGCTTTGTTTCGACACCCAGAGATTGTTGAGCTTCGCGATCTCGATGAAGAGGATCCTGCGGAAATTGAGGCCAGCAAGTTTGACCTTGCCTACATTCAACTCGACGGCAACATCGGCTGCCTGGTTAACGGTGCCGGCCTTGCGATGGCCACCATGGACACCATTAAGCTTTTCGGTGGCGAGCCCGCCAACTTTCTTGATGTTGGCGGTGGTGCCACCACTGAGAAGGTGACCGAGGCCTTCAAGATCATGCTTGGCAATCCTAAGGTTGAGGCTATTTTGGTGAACATCTTTGGCGGCATTATGCGCTGCGATGTGATTGCCGAAGGGGTTGTATCGGCCTCCAAAGCCGTTGGGCTCAAAGTGCCCTTGGTGGTTCGCATGAAGGGCACCAACGAAGACCAGGGCAAGAAGATTCTGGCCGACTCCGGTCTGCCCATTATTTCGGCCAACACCATGGGTGAGGCCGCCGAAAAAGTCGTGGCTGCGGCGCGCTGAACAGGGACGAAACAACTATGTCAATTCTCATTAATAAAGACACCAAAGTCATTACCCAGGGCATCACTGGTAAGACAGGACAGTTTCATACACGCATGTGCCGCGATTATGCGAATGGGAAGAACTGTTTTGTGGCCGGTGTGAACCCCAAGCGCGCAGGCGAAGACTTCGAAGGCATTCCCATTTACGCTTCAGTGAAAGAAGCCAAAGCGCAGACAGGCGCAACCGTCTCGGTTATTTACGTGCCGCCTGCTGGTGCGGCCGATGCCATCTGGGAGGCCGTGCAGGCCGATCTTGACCTGGTGATTTGCATCACCGAAGGCATCCCCGTTCGCGACATGATGATGGTTCGCAATCAGATGAAGGAGGCCAACAGTAAAACCTTACTTCTTGGTCCGAACTGTCCCGGCCTTATTACGCCCGAGGAAATTAAAATTGGAATCATGCCAGGCCATATTCATCGCAAGGGGCGCATTGGCATTGTCTCAAGGTCGGGCACCTTAACCTATGAGGCCGTGGGCCAGGTCACAGAACTGGGCCTTGGTCAGTCCTCTGCCGTGGGCATTGGCGGGGATCCCGTGAACGGCATCAAGCACATCGATGTTCTGAAAATGTTTAACGACGACCCCGACACCGACGCGGTGATTATGATTGGTGAAATTGGTGGGCCGGACGAGGTGAATGCTGCTCAGTGGGCCAAAGACAATATGAAAAAGCCAATCGTCGGCTTTATTGCCGGCGTTACCGCGCCACCGGGAAAGCGTATGGGTCACGCCGGTGCGCTTATTTCAGGCGGCGCCGACACGGCTCAGGCGAAGCTCGAAATAATGGAAGCCTGCGGAATTAAAACCACTAAAGACCCATCGGAGATGGGCAAACTTTTAAAGAGCATTCTATGAATACCGATCAAGAAAAATCACGCAAGCCCTTGCTATTGGTGATGGGGGTTGTCTTTCTGGCCAGTGTTTTAGTCGCACTTTTAATCCGCTAAGTTAATCTGCTAAGCGAACGTCACCTCAAGGTTGTCAATAAGCCGCGTCTGCCCGAGCCGGGCGGCGGCAAGAACAACCATCTGTGGCTCGGGGGGGGGCTGCAAGCCCCCCGTGAGATCAATCTGCTCGAGAGGCTTTAAATCCAGCTGACGTCGGATTGCAAAATAATCAGGTGCCCACCCGCGGTGCCTTAGCTCATCAGCCGCCTGTTTTTCGAGCTCTGCAATGGCGTCTAGACTTAGCGAATGATCGGCCCGCATCTGGGAAAGTGCATTGGCGGTCTGGGTAAGAAGCCGGTAAAGCCAAGGTGCTTCTTCTCGCTCCTTTACCGATAAATATTGATTCCGCGAGGAGAGTGCAAGCCCGTCCTCGTCCCGAATGGTGGGGGCTGAAACGATGCTGGTTGGCAAGGCAAACTGCTGGCACATTCGCCGAATAATCATCTGCTGCTGATAGTCTTTCTTGCCAAAGACGGCCACCTGGGGACTGACGCACTGAAAGAGCTTAAGAACCACGGTGGTGACCCCCACAAAAAACCCAGGGCGAAACTCACCTTCAAGAATGTCTCCAAGGTTCTCTGGGGGTCGAACTCGAAATTCCTGCGGCTCGGGGTAAAGCTCCTTCTCATCAGGAGCAAAAACCACATATACCCCCTCGGCCTCAAGCTTCTTAGCATCGTCCTGCAGGGTGCGCGGGTAACGGTCGAAGTCCTCGTGGGGCGCAAACTGAAGCCGGTTCACAAAAATGGAGGCAACCACCGGGTCGCCATGCTTGGCTGCAACGCGCATAAGGGATAAGTGGCCCTCGTGCAGATTGCCCATGGTGGGAACAAAGGCCGTTCTTAGCTGACCTCGAAGCTGGGCGCGTAACTCGGCGATGGTGTGAACGATCTTCATTCAGACATTCAGATTGAAATAGGTGCGACGCCCGCGCAACTGGACGATCTGCTGAACCAAAGCCTCAAAGTCGTCTTCGCGGTCGATGGGGTTCAGTGCCGCCGTATTCACAATAAGAAGGGGGGCGTCCTCGTAGCGGTGAAAGAAGTCGGTGTAGGCCTCTGACAGCTCCCGCAGGTAGTCGTGAGACATACCCTGCTCCATGGCGATACCACGTTGGGAAATGCGATTCACCAATTGTTCAGCAGAGGCCTGCAAGACAATCACAAGGTCGGGCGTTGGAGCCTGGGGCCGGAGCGACTCGTAGATCGTCTGGTACAAGGCGAGCTCGTCGTCCGAAAGGGTAAGGCGCGCGAAAAGGGGATCCTTCTCAAGCATAAAGTCCGACACCATGTACTCATTGAAGAGATCGCGCTGCGAGACCTCACGCAGCTGATCAATTCGCTGAAAAAGAAAAAACAACTGCGTCGGAAAGGCATAGCGTGCGCTGTCACGGTAAAAGCGCGATAGAAAAGGGTTGGCCTCGGGCGCCTCAAGCAAGGGGCGATACCCAAACCGCTCGGCAAACTTCAGTGCGAGACTGCTCTTGCCCACGCCGATCGGCCCCTCGAAAACAATCGACCGAAAGCGCTGGCACCAGTCCGGTCTCATGCCGCTTTCTCCATAGGGTCGATGGGTTCGGCCATGGGCTGACACTCGAGTCGTGCCACCTCTGGCAACTGCAGCCAAAGCGCTTGACTGCTGCAGGGCTCGCCTGTAGCCGGGTGGGGAAGCTGAAGACGCTCTCCAAGCCAAGGTTCCAAATCAAGAAGGGGGCCAAGCACAAAGGCTCTGCCCGAGGCCCGCGGGTGTGGAAGGCTCAGACGTGCACCGTCCGACGTTCGCCCCTCCATCCAAATTAGATCAAGGTCAAGGGTACGAGCTGCCGCCAATGCTTGGCCTGTCTTGTTCCCCCGAATACGTCCCCAGTGACTCTCAAGCGATAAAAGCTCTTCGAGTAACTCAAGCGGCTCCAGGCTCGTATCCATTAGGCTGCAGGCATTAAAAAAAAGGGGGCCTTCGGCCATCACGGGCGCCGAGCGCCACAGCCGTGAGCTTGCAAGAACTCGGCACTTCTCGAGACTCTCAAGCTCCTTCATCACAAGTCGTAAATTGGCCTCTGCGGAACGACCTGCGAAAGGAAGGTTCGCGCCAAGGGCGAGCAACGAAAGGCTCACGACTCCGTGCCCCCCTCAGAAAGGACAAGGCCGTCACCTTGCGCAGCAGGCTTTGATCTACGTCGACGCCGAGGCCGTGGACTGGAACTTGAGGCCTGTCGTGTGTTGGTTCTCTGAACAAGCTGGGCACGATGCTCTTCGCCTTCGGCTTCAAGAAACTCGGTCCACCAGGCGCCAAGGCCCTCGGGAGCTTGACCCACTGCCTCTCGGAGCAGAAGAAAATCGTAGCCCGCACGAAAGCGCAGATGACTTAATAGCCGAAACGGGGCCTGGCCATTGCGCTTCTCAAATCGGGGCTGCAGCAACCAGATCTCACGCAGATCGGCGACCACACGCTTTTGAATGGAAAGCCGATCAAGCTGCTGATCGATCACTTGGTCAATCGCCTCATGCAGGGCGGGCACTGACTTCATGCCCTGCGCCTCGAGCTTCTTCCAGTGTCGATAAACAGGGCACCAGAGTAGGCTTGCGAATAAAAAGCCAACTGAAATAGGCTTACCCTGCTGGACTCGTTGGTCGGTGCGCTCAAGCGCAAGCTTCACAAAAGCCAGGGACTGTTGCTTCTCGTCCTCACTGCCCTCGGGCTCCAAAACCATGTCAACCAGCGGCAGACAGCCATGATGCAGTCCATAGCGGCGCAGTTGCTGCAGCCCAGAGAAGGCCTGACCGGACTGCAACAGCTTAATCATCTCGTCAAAAAGCCTTGCCTGCGGAACATTCTGAATAAGGTCGGCCAGATCGGCAATGGGCTCGGTGGTCTTTGCCTCAAGGTCAAACTGCAGCTTGGCTGCAAAACGCACAACACGAAGCATCCGCACGGGGTCTTCCCTGTAGCGACGCTCGGGCTGTCCAATGATTCGAATACGGCGCGACTGAAGATCTTCTACCCCATGGTGATAGTCGAGAACCGTGTCGCTTAAGGGGTCGTAGTAGAGCGCATTGATACTGAGGTCGCGTCGAGCAGCATCCTCGTGCTGCTCGCCAAAGGTGTTGTCGCGTAACACGCGGCCATGGGCATCGGTCTCGTGGTCATCGCCTGCCGCAGCTCGAAAGGTAGAGACCTCAATGGTCTCGGGCCCAAAAAGCACATGCACCAGTCGAAACCGCTTTCCAATAATTCGGGCACGGCGGAAGATATGCTGGACGTCTTCGGGCGTTGCATCGGTGGCAACGTCAAAGTCCTTGGGCCGCAGTCCGAGCATCAGATCGCGCACGGCACCCCCTACAACAAAAGCCTTGTAGCCCGCCTGTTGCAGGCCTTCCACCGTGCGAATGGCACCCGAGGAGACAAGCCTGCGGTCAATGCCAATGCGCGAGGCCTTATGGACCTTGGGATCATGCCCCCGTGCATGGCCTCGTCCATGGGCATGCCCGGGAGCAAACCTTGCGAGGGAGCGAAGAAGTTTACGAATCACGAGGCTAAGAGTATCAAGCCTCTGGGGATTTGAAGAGATCAAGAATGGGCCAGCCCTGAACCTTGGCATGCGCCCGAAGTCGGTCATCGGGGTTGGCTGCAACAGGATGGCTGACCCGGGCAAGTAAGGGCAGGTCATTCATGGAGTCACTGTAAAACCAAGACGTCTCAAAGTCCTCCAGTCCAAGGTACTGAAGCGCGAGCCATTGAGCCACTCGAGTGACCTTGCCTTCACGAAAGCTTGGCAGGCCCTTGTGCCTTCCAGTGAACTCGCCCTCGGCATCGGTCTCGACCTCCGTAGCAATAAGCTGGTTAATACCGAAGGCCTGCGCGATAGGTCGGGTGATGAAGTCGTTGGTGGCAGTGACCACCGCGCAGAGGCTTCCCTCGTCCTGATGCCTGCGTACCAGAGCTCGCGCTGTGTCGTGGATCTGCGGGAAGATCACCCGTTGAAGAAAATCGTCCCGCCAGGCCTCAAGCTGATGCCGAGGATGCTCTCCAAGCGGCCCAAGCTGAAAGGCTAAGAAGGCATCAATATCAAGAATGCCGGCCTTGTAGTCTTCGTAGAACTCCTCGTTGCGGCGCCGGTGCCATTCCGGGTCAACCAGCCCAAGCCGGGCAAGTTCATTAGCCCAGCTGACATCGCTGTCAATCGGCAAAAGGGTGTGGTCAAGGTCAAAGAGGGCAAGCCGCAAAGGCTGCGTTGAGTTAGGCGGAGGCATTTTTAATGGGCCCTTCCATAAGGCTTCGAATAAGGTTAAGGCCCACCGGCTTTTTTAGCGCCAGCGCCCTAGAGTCCGCGGCATCCATTAGCGCTGTGAGGCGGTCAAGGCCTCGGGGAAGGCGCTCGAGCATGAATTGGAAAAGACTGTCGTAGTCGGAACGGTTAGGCTGGTTCATCCAGCCCAGCTCAAAGGCTCGGTTGCGTAGGGCCTGAAGCTTCTCGGAATCCGAGAGCTCTTGGAGCTCAAAAATCAGGCCTTGGCCAAGCCGGGTTCGAAGGTCTTCACGCTTAAGAAGGCTCTGCAGGGGCGGGCGGTCTGCCGTGACCACAAGCCTTTCGTGGGTCTCCGCACTGCGAACAAAAAGCTTGAAAAGGGCGGCCTCGAGTCGTTCGCCTTCAAAGGCCTTATGAAGGTTATCCAGTAGCCAAGTCCTCGCGCGTACCTGGTCCAAGAGCTGCATAAAGGCCAGTGCCTCGTCGCTGTCCTCGAGGTCCACGTAATGGCAGTGCGGCGCCTCTTGCGCCCAGGCCTGCGTCCAGAAACTCTTTCCGGACCCGGGTGGTCCCCAAAGGTAAAGGCTTGTGGCCTCCAGCCCCTGGTTCAAACCAAGGCCTGACTGCTCGGTCTTTGAGCCGGCCGATGCAGGACTGAGACTGCAAAATCGCTCGAGCCACAGCAACGCCTCGGTATTGGCCCCGGTGACCCCACGGTCAAGCGAGGGCCGTGGTGCCGTCATCAGTGCAAGGGGCTGCTGGGAGAGAAGGTCGTCTGCCATAGAATGGGCATTTTCGGGTGCATTTCAATGAACGCCAAATCAACAGGTCTGAGCTACAAACAAGCCGGTGTCGACATCGAGGCGGGGGACGCCCTGGTTGACCGCATTAAGCCCTTGGCGAAAGCCACACTGCGCCCCGAGGTACTCGCTGGCATTGGTGGTTTTGGAGCACTTTTTGAAATGCCCAAGGGCTACAAAGAGCCGGTTCTTGTCTCTGGTACGGACGGGGTGGGCACCAAGCTTAAGCTTGCCTTCGCCCTCAATCGGCATGACACCATTGGCATTGACCTGGTCGGCATGAGTGTGAACGACATTCTGGTTCAGGGTGCAGAGCCCTTATTCTTTCTCGATTACTTCGCAACTGGTCGGCTCTCGGTCGACACGGGGGCCTCGGTGGTCGCAGGTATTGCCAAGGGCTGTGAGATGGCGGGCTGCGCGCTGATTGGTGGCGAAACCGCCGAGATGCCCGGTATGTATGTCGAGGGGGAATACGATCTTGCAGGCTTTGCCGTGGGGGTGGTTGAAAAGTCTCAGATGCTTACGGGTAAGCAGGTTCGGTCGGGGGATCGTCTGCTTGGCCTTGCTTCGAACGGCTTTCATAGCAACGGTTATTCCCTGGTTCGAGCCGTCTTAGAAAAGGCGCTTGGAGAGATCTCAGAAAAAAGCCTGTCAGCCATTGAACTGCCTTGCAGCTGGTCGCTCGATGAGCCGCTGCCTCTTAGCGAACTGCTTCTCGCGCCCACGCGTATTTATGTCAAGCCTGTGCTTGAAGCACTGCGCAGTCATCCATCCTCCATCCATGCCATGGCCCACATCACGGGTGGTGGCCTGGTGGGCAATGTTCCTCGTGTTCTGCCTGAGGGGCTTAAGGCCGAGCTAAGGGCGGGGTCGTGGCCGATGCCCGCTGTTATGCATTGGGTGCAAGACCAGGGTGGTATCGAGACCGATGAAATTTACAGGGTGTTCAACGCGGGCATTGGCATGGTGCTTGTCGTGGCCGCCGAGCAGGCTGAAGCGATTGCAGCAACGCTCACAGCGGCCGGTGAACGCGTCTACGCCCTAGGTGAGATTACGTCGCAAGCGGCTGGCGAGGCTGCAACCGTTATTCGTTAACTTCTGCAGGCTGTAAACTAGCCGCGCGGATGATGCTGGGCATGCAAGAGCTTTAGCCTCGCCTGAGCAACATGGGTATAAATTTGCGTGGTTGAGATGTCGGAGTGCCCCAAGAGCATTTGAACCACGCGCAGGTCAGCACCATGGTTAAGCAGATGGCTCGCAAAAGCGTGACGTAGGGCATGGGGTGATAAGGGAATGTTTAGGCCAGCCTCTTTGGCATAGCGTTTTATGAGCATCCAGAAATACTGGCGGCTCATGGCATCCCCCCGCTCGGTCACAAACACCATGTCCGACATGCGCCCCTTCAAGATCAGCGCGCGTGACCCCTTGAGATAGCTCGACAGCCAGTGACCTGCCTCATCGCCAAAGGGAACAAGACGGTCTTTGTTGCCTTTTCCTGTGACTCGAAGGATGCCCTCGTTGAGGCTAAGCCGTGGAAGGCTAAGGCCAATGAGCTCCGAGACACGCAATCCGGTGGCATAGAGCAGCTCAAGCATGGCCTTGTCTCGAAGTCCCAGAACCGACTCGGCATCCTTTTGAAGCGGTGCCGCCAAAAGTGCCTCGACCTGGTCCTCAGCGGCCGTAAGAGGCAGTCTGCGGGCCTGGCGGGCGGCCTTAAGGCATGCTGTGGGGTCATCGGCACGGCGCCCTTCTCGAACCAGCCAGCCGTAAAACCGCCGAAAGCATGACAGCCTGCGATTACTGGTGGCGGGCCGAACCTTTCGGAAACTGGCGGCAAGAAAACTCTGCAGGGCGGCCTCATCTAAAGCCTCGATGGTCCGGGGGGTGTCCGCAAGGTCGTTGGCTGGGTCAGCCACCCATGCAGCAAGCTGATAAAGGTCGCGCCGATAGGCCTGAAGGCTGTTGGCCGATAGGCCTTCTTCGAGCAAGAGGGTGTGGCAGAAGGCCTCGATGGGCTCAATGGAAGGCGTCATTCCTTAGGCTTCTCGATCTTGCGCAAGCGCCCAGTCAATATGGCGATTCACCATCGCTCCGCATTGGCCACGGCGTTGCTTCAAGGCGTCACGGACGGCTTTACGGTCGACATTCGAAAGTGGCTCGCGCAGTGCATTGCCCAGGCCGATGGCAAGGTTACGAAGCCATCGGGTGTGTCCGATGCGCCGAATGGCACTGCCCTGGTGACGATCGTCGAACTCGTCTTCGGTCCAGCTAAATAGGCTAACAAGGTTCGCTGCATCAAGGCCATGACGGGCCGCAAAATCAGGCAGGGTTGCCTTCCGGGCAAACCGATTCCAGGGGCAGACCCGCTGGCAGTCATCGCATCCGTAAACCCTGTTACCCATGAGCGGTCGCAGTGATTCCTCAATGTCGCCCTCGTGTTCGATGGTGAGGTAAGAAATACAGCGCCTCGCATCAAGCTGATAAGGGCCAGTAAAGGCCTGGGTGGGGCAGGCGACAAGGCAGTCGGTGCAGCTGCCGCAGTGACCTGCCGGGCTCACATCGGCAGGCATGGCCTCTTCGCCCTTTTGTGCCAGAAGCTGCTCGGCCGAGAGCCGGGTAAGAAGAACGCCCAGAAAAATCATCGAGCCCTGCTCACGGGTGAGCAGCAGGGTGTTTTTACCTTGCCAGCCCTTTTGAGCCTTCGCGGCAAGGGCAACCTCCATCAGGGGTGCCGAGTCGACACAGGCACGAAAGTCTGAGCTCGGGCGCTGCCAGAGCTCTGCCATAACCTGGGCAAGCTGCCCAAGCCGCCCGCGCAAGACCTTGTGATAGTCGCGGCCTCGCGCGTAGACCGAGACGACAGCGCGCCGGGGATCTTCCAGGGCCTGCTCCTCGTCGGCCCGCCACTGGGGCCCTTCGCGTGGCAGGTAGGACAGGCCGACCACGAGCGCCGTCTGGGCCCCTGGTAGCAGTTGGCTCGGGTCTGCGCGCTGGTTGGGAGACCGAGCCATGTAGAGCATGTCCCCTTGCCTGCCGTCATCAAGCCACCGAAAGAGTCTTTTTAATTCCGCATCTAAAAGACCTTCTTTTAGCGAAACAAGTCCAAGGTCAAGCAGTCCAAGTGCTTGGAGCGCGTTCTGTACTTGCGACAGGCTCGGGTTAGCATGAGGGGTTGAAATGGACGATTTAACGTGGGACATGATGTGATTGTTGACCGGCCGGCCAGGGAGTTCAATTCCGTGGATGCAGACGGACTGACTTTACTGGGTCAGGCCCTTGCGCGTTTGGTGCATGAAGGATGCCTGCAGCGGGTCTATCTGCGTGGGGGGCTTGGCGTGGGCAAGACCAGCCTGGCGCGCGCCGTTTTGCAGTCCCTCGGGGTTACTGGTCGAATCAAGAGCCCAAGTTTTTCAGTGGCCGAGACCTACGAGCTCGGCCCGAATCTTTTGGCCGCCCATCTGGATTTTTATCGGCTTGATGATCCCAGTGCCTGGCGTAGTGCGGGACTTCGCGACTGCCTTGCGGAGTCCTCGGTCTGCCTTGTGGAGTGGCCAGAAAAGGCGCAAGGCCTACCTGCTGCCGACCTTGAGGTCGAGATGGACTGGGTCGCCATTGAGGCGCCCCAGGGCCCGCGTCGACTTCAGTTTCGTTTTGCGAAGTCAGAGCAAGCGCAGCGCTTTGAGTCTGTTTTGAACGAGCTTCAGCTCGACCATGACCAAAACCAAGACCCTCATCCAGACCCATCTTCATCTAAGTTCGTACAGACAAGGCGCCGGCTCTTGGCCCTTCCGGTGGCTAGTTTGCTTGCCCCAGCCCTCGGTCCAGGTTCGTCTTTACTCGGCCCAATTGGGCTTTCTGCGGCAGCCCTTGGGGTTTCGTCGTGGCCAGACTCTGCCTGCGCCTTGGAACTTGTAGCAGTGCGCATCTGGCCCGCCGACGACTACACACGCGTGGCGATCGAGCATGACACCTCCAGAATTCGCTACGAGACCTTCAAGCTTACTCAGCCCAATCGGCTCGTGGTAGACATTCAGGACATGGTGCTGGACCCACGACTGCGCGAGTTACTTGCTGCTGTTCAGCCCAACGACCCATACATTGAAGGGGTGCGGGTTGGCCAGTTCAGCAAGAACGTTGTGCGCCTGGTTTTTGACCTCAAACAAGGCGACATTCGTCCCAAGGTCTTTAGCCTCCCACCGATTGCCCAGTACAGGCATCGACTTGTAATCGACCTTTACCCTTTGGTTGAGCCAGACCCCTTGTTGGCCTTCTTGAAACAGTACGAGCAGATTGAGCAGGCCTCGCAGTCGGCACAATCATCAAGAGATACCGAGCCATCCAGGACCGCGGAGGCACGGGCTCCAACAGGTCCTGCGGCAGTGCCCACCCCAGGCTCGGGGATGAAGGCCTTGCCCCCAGACCAGGCTGGCTCCATTGCCAAGGCGCCTGGCATGTCCGATCCGAAGGCGCCTGCGCGCGCGCGTCGTCCATCACCATCGCGGGTGATCACCATTGCCCTTGATGCGGGGCATGGCGGTGAGGATCCCGGCGCAGTGGGCCGTCGAGGCACTAAAGAAAAAGACGTTGTCTTGCGTATTGCCCGCGAGCTTAAACGTCGCATCGATGCCACCCCCAATATGCGAGCCTTCTTAACCCGCGACGGCGATTACTTTGTGCCCTTAGCCCGACGTGTCCGTCGCGCCCGTCAGGTTCAGGCCGATTTGTTTGTCTCCATTCATGCCGACGCCTGGGTCTCACCCACAGCTAAAGGAGCCTCCGTGTTTGCCTTGTCCGAACGCGGTGCCTCCAGTGCCGCTGCTCGCTACATGGCGAACAAAGAAAACGAGTCCGACCTTATTGGCGGGGTTGAGGTGGGCAATGCCGACGACTTGGTGGCGCAGACCTTATTGAATATGTCCACGGCCGCCCAAATTAAAGACTCGCGTAAATTGGGTGAAGCGGTGCTCTCTCAAATTGGCCGTGTGAACCAACTCCATAAACCTCGGGTGGAGCAGGCAAATTTCGCCGTTCTTCGTGCTCCTGACATTCCATCGATACTTGTTGAGACAGCCTTCATTAGCAACCCCGAGGAAGAGAAGAAACTGCGAGACTCACGTTATCAGCGCGATGTCGCGGAGGCCATTTTCAAAGGCATTCAGGCCTATCTGGCGCAAAACCCGCCGCTTGCCAAGCGCGGGCTGGCGAGTTAAGTCAAAAGACAGTTCACGCACTAGAAATCGATGGCACGTATCGCGCTTCTTCCAGAGAACTTAGTCAGCCAGATTGCGGCAGGCGAGGTTGTGGAGCGTCCGGCCTCGGTGGTGAAAGAACTGCTTGAGAATGCCCTTGATGCCAAGGCAGACCAGATTGAGCTAAGTCTTGAGGACGGCGGCATTCGCGCCATTCGCGTGCGTGACAATGGCGATGGCATCGAGCCCGACGATCTTTTTCTTGCCGTCCAACAACATGCCACGAGCAAGATTCGCAGCCTTGATGATCTTCTTGCTGTGCGCAGCCATGGCTTTCGTGGCGAGGCTTTGGCCTCGGTGGGGTCGGTGGCCGAACTCACCATCACCAGCCGCACGCCGCAGGCCGAGCATGCCAACAGCATCTCGAATCGCTCGGGGCAGTGGCAGTTGGCGCCTGCCGCTGGAGGCCGGGGCACCATGGTGGAAGTACTTGGCCTTTTTCATGCCATTCCGGCGCGACGCCGCTTTTTAAAAACTGCCGCCACCGAGCTGAACCACTGCCGCGAGGTATTTCAGCGTGCGGCGCTTGCCCATCCGCAGGTCCGTTGGCAGTTTCGCCATAACGACAAGCTCCTAGTCAGCCTTCCCGCACAAGACCCTGCCGACCGTGTTGCTCGGCTGCTTGATGTCGACGCCTCAACGCTTGCGGTCTGCACCCAGGCGCATGGGCCCATGACCATTCATGCTTTTTTGCAAAGGCCCACTGAGGCATCCCACGCGGCCGATCGCCAATACTTTTATGTGAACGGCCGTCCGGTTCGCGATCGGATGCTTGCCCATGCCATGCGATCGGTCTACGCGGACCTGCTGCATAGCGATCGGCAGCCCCGGTTTGCCTTGTTCATCGACATTGAAAGCGATCGGGTGGATGTCAACGTGCACCCGGCCAAGGCGGAAGTTCGTTTTCGTGAGTCACAGGCGGTCTATCAGGCTGTTGTTCAGGCTTGCCGTCAGAGCCTGGCAACGGGGCAGGCGGCTATCAATCCATTGGCTCTTGCGAATATCGACTCTGCGGGTCCATCGCAGGCCACGCCGATCTCGGCCATAGCCTCAACCCCCAACCCAAGCCAGTTCGCCCTTGGTCTCGGTGCATCGACTTCTGCATCGCAGACACCTTCTCTCTCATCGGCCTGGATGGTGAACTCGCCTGCTGCTGCCTTCCGTATCGACGCCTCGATGCAGGCGGGTATGCCCGCCGATACCGATCACCCGCTGGGTTTTGCCCTTGCCCAGTTGCATGGGATTTTCATGCTCGCCCAAAACGTCAAGTGCCTCGTTCTGGTGGATATGCATGCGGCCCATGAGCGCATCGTTTATGAGCGCCTTAAGGCCATGCCCTCGGGGTCCATGCAGCAACTGCTTGAGCCCCTGGCCCTTCAGGCCTCGGCCCTTGAACTCGAGACGCTGCAGGCGCAGCAAGGCCTGCTGCACGACCTTGGTTTTTCCTTGTCGGTTCTCTCCGATCAAAGCATGGCCGTTCGTGGCCTACCGGTTCTGCTCGCCCAAGCCCAGGTGGAGCCTCTGGTGCGTCAAACCCTTGCCGAGCTGGCCCAACACGGCAGCTCAAGCCTGATGGAAGAAAAGCGCAATGCCCTTCTTGCCACCATGGCCTGCCATGGATCGGTCCGCGCCAATCGAAGGCTCTCCATTCCCGAGATGAATGCGCTTTTGCGTGACATGGAGAGAACCGAGCGTGCCGATCAGTGCAACCATGGTCGACCCACATGGGTGCAGCTTGACTTGCAAACGCTCGACCGCTTCTTTTTACGAGGGCAGTAGGGTCTTGGGCGTTCAGGCCGTATGCTGAAGCCCGCCCTGGTGGACTGCCTTATTGGTCCCACCGCGTCGGGTAAGTCGGATCTCGCTCTCTGGCTTGCGCAGGCTGCAGCCTCAGGGCCTGGAGGCCAGGCCATCGAGATTGTTAGCATGGACTCTGTATTGATCTACAAGGCCATGGACATTGGCACGGCCAAACCAACTGCCGCGGAGCAGGCTCAGACGCCGCACCATCTGATTGACATTCTTGAACCCGAAGAGGTCTTTTCGGTTGCTCAGTTTTTAGATCAAGCTAAGGCTGCCATTCAGGCCATTCGCGGTCGTGGCAATCGGCCCTTGGTGGTGGGGGGCACCATGCTTTACTTCAAGGCGCTCTTGCAGGGGCTTGATGATCTTCCTTCCACTCCGCTTGGCCTACGTGAGGAGATTGCCGCAAAGGCTGCCGTCCTGGGCTGGCCTGCCCTGCATGCGGAGCTTCAAACCCACGACCCTGCAACCGCCCAGCGCCTCAACCCCAACGATGCTCAGCGCATTTCTAGAGCCTTGGAGGTCTTCTTGCATACGGGCGTGAGCCTGAGTGACTGGATTCAAAAGAGCCAGTCAAGGCTAGAGTCCAAGGCCAGGGATCAGTCATTAATCCCTACGGGTCTGCGCGTTTTTGCGCTGCAGCCCGAGGACCGTTCCTGGCTGCATCGGCGCATCGAGCAACGATTCTTAACCATGCTCGATCAAGGTTTCCTTAACGAGGTCAGGCAGCTTCGTGCACGGCCCGAGCTTTCTGCGCTGCATCCGAGCATGCGGGCAGTAGGCTATCGACAGGCCTGGGCGCATCTCAATGGCGAACAAAGCGAACCGGCTTTTATTGAGGCGGGCATTGCCGCCAGCCGTCAGCTTGCCAAGCGTCAGATCACCTGGCTGCGTAGTTTTCAGAACATCAATCGTCTGGATCCTTCGACTATGAACAACGCAGAACTTGAACAAATGGCCTTGCAGTGGTGGCAGGCTGGCAGTGCCGAATGACATGAGCAGCCTGAGGCTACTATTACGAAAGTCATGACTGGTCTTTCTGCAACCTTCCTCATTTCTTACCTTCTGGGCTCGGTCTCGTTTGCCATTTTGGTCAGTCGGCTTCGGGGCCTAAGTGACCCCCGAAGCTATGGCTCCGGCAACCCCGGGGCAACCAATATGCTCCGCACAGGGGATAGGCGTGCGGCCGCCTTAACCCTTCTTGGGGACGCGGCCAAGGGATGGCTGGCCATCATGGTGTTTCACAGCGTCTTATTGCCGGGCGCAGTCACCTTGGAAGAGGCCAATGATTGGCTGGCTGTGGCGGCCATTGCAGTCTTCCTCGGGCACCTTTTCCCTGTTTTCTTCCAGTTTAAGGGGGGTAAGGGTGTGGCAACGGCCCTGGGTGTTTTGCTGGGGCTATCGCCTTTGCTTGGGCTCGCCAGCCTTGCCGTCTGGCTGGTGGTGTTTGGGCTCACCCGAATTTCCTCGCTATCGGCGCTGTCGGCCGCGCTGGCGGCGCCCCTTCTACCCCTGTTTGGCGTGGGCTACGGCTCGCTTATTCAGACCCCCGAATCGCATGAGCTGACCCTAACTTTTTCCGACTCGGTCTGGTGGGCCATTGTTGCCATGAGCGTTTTGCTTCTTGCTCGTCATCGACGCAACTTTCAGGACCTTCTTCAGGGCAAAGAAAAGCCTGTTTTTTCCGACCAAGACTCGGGCTGAGCGCTGATCTAACAGAGCTCTTCAAGGGGCCAGCGCGGTCGAACCTGCATGCCCTTAAGTGGGCTAGTCAGGTCTTGGATCAATGCGTCGGTCGTTTGCTCGCGACCGGAGTGATGCAGGCCATGAAGGCTACGAAGCCCAGCAGCCCAGGCAATCATCACACCATTGTCCGTGCAGAGTGCGGGCGGGGGAAAGAAGACCTGAGCCGATCTTTTGTCTGCGGCCTGAAGCAGCTGCCTACGCATTGCTTTGTTGGCGCTAACGCCGCCCGAGACAACCAGTCGTGAATGCCCTGTCTGATCAAGGGCTGCCATAGACTTCTCGCAAAGCAGCTCAACAATAGCCGCTTGAACTTCAGCGGCGAGATCCGCCCGCGTTTGAATGGAATCATCATCGTCCCTTAAAAGCGCCTGCGTGCCCCCGAGCTTTTGAACCTGAGTGAGTACAGCGGTTTTTAGGCCAGCAAAACTAAGGTCAAGTCCCTGCTTTTTGAGAAGAGGTCGTGGCAAGCGAAACCGTCCAGGAACCCCGTCCTCTGCAAGCCTCGCGACGGCGGGGCCTCCCGGGTAGCCAAGCCCAAGCAGCTGTGCCGATTTATCAAAAGCCTCGCCTGCCGCGTCGTCAATCGTTTCTCCAAGAAGTTTGTACTCACCAATTCCGGTTACTTCAAGAAACTGCGAGTGGCCACCCGAGACCAAAAGGGCAACGAAGGGAAAGTCGGGTGTTGCCGGCTCCGCCTGGCTCGGCTGCTGAGGCTGCTCCGATTGTCCCGAGGGCAGCAAACTCTCGCCCTCACCCAAACGAAGCAAGGGCGATAACAAATGCCCTTCCAGATGGTGGACAGGGTAAACCGGTTTGCCTAATGCCAGACCGAGCCCGTGAGCGAAGCTAGTACCCACCCACAAGGCTCCAGCCAGCCCAGGGCCCTGGGTCACCCCAATGCTGTGAATGTCGCGCAGATCAACCTGAGCCTGGCGCAGACACTCGTCAAGTAAAGGCAGAATACGCACCATGTGGTCGCGTGAGGCAAGCTCCGGGACCACCCCACCGTAGCGTTCGTGCATCTCGGTCTGAGAGTGCAGGGCCTGGCCCAAGAGCCTTGCCCGGCATCCTTGGCCTGGTCTCTTTGTCTGGTCCGGGATAAGCTCAAGCAACGCCAAGCCCGTCTCATCGCAGGAGGTTTCTATACCTAAAACGCGCATCTTTGCTTGCTTTGCTTCCCAGGCTTCGACATAATCACCGATTGTACTTTTTTCACACCTAGAAACTACTTTTTATGCCAGTCGTTCGAGTTAAAGAAAATGAGCCC
>Ga0181601_10001438_pt1 | contig 20325 bp, 14 predicted proteins | sample 041ome_8_FD_133020 | JGI IMG/M metagenome (GOLD analysis project Ga0181601, IMG submission 133020) | Coastal salt marsh microbial communities from the Groves Creek Marsh, Skidaway Island, Georgia - 041407BS metaG (megahit assembly) | ecosystem: Environmental > Aquatic > Marine > Intertidal zone...
CGCGAGAGAAAAGAAGGCGCGAGGCACGAGCGGAACGAAAAACGACGACGGCGATGTCGACGACGACGACGGGTCCCGAGACCGGCGCGAAGAAGCCCAACTGGACCAAGCAAGAGGAATCGAAGATAAGAAGAATCTTCAAGCAATGCGACGCGGACGGAAACGGTGCGGTGTCCATCAGTGAGCTCTTCGGTGGACTGTCGAAGGATAAGAGCCTGGCGCGCACGCTGGGAATTCCTCCCGGGGCCACCGCGGCGGATTCCCCCGAACTCGCGGAGATTTTCGCGGGTTTGGACACGGATGGGAACGCGGAATTGGACTTCGAGGAGTTCGGTTACTTCTTCGCCGAACGCGTCGAGGTGCTCCGTTATCTGCCTTTGGATGGCGCGAATGAGCAGTACGTCTCGCTCGAGGAGACGATGACGAAACTTGAGGGCAAGTCTGGGGAACTCGCCGCGGCGTTTGAGGAGAAAGCGACCGGTCTCACTCAAGTCGAGGGGCTTCGAAGCGCGCTCGTGGGGGCGCTCTCCGAAATTGTCGGAAAATTCCTTGAACCCGCTGAACTCATCCCGGAGGGTAAGCGCATCGGAAAGACGTTCGCAAAAAGCGGTGCGAATGCCGAAACATTTGTCGCTTACAATGTCGCGCTCGTGCAGGCTATCGAATCCCTTACTGGGGATTGGACGGAAGACGTCGCCGCCGCGTGGACCGCGGCGATGAACAACTTCAACGACATGCTCAAGCTCGGCTTGGAAGAGAGCGCGCGCGAGGACGCTGAGGCTGCCGATGAGGCAAAGAAAAGAGCTGCAGAGGCGAAGGCGGCAGCAGAGGAGGCTAAGAAGAAGGCTGACGAAGAGGCCAAGGCCGCCGCCGAAGCCGCCAAGAAGGCGGCGGATGAGAAGAAGAAGGCTGAGCAAGAGGTTGCCAAGGTTGAGCAAGAGGCTGCTAAGGCTGCCGCCGAAGCTGCCAAAAAGAAAGCTGAGGAGGAAGCGAAGGTTGAGCAAGAGGCTGCCGAGGAAAAGGCTGCCGAGGAGGAAGCAAGAAAGAAGGCGGCCGAGGAGGCGCAGAAGAAGGCTGAAGAAGAGGCCAAGGCTGCTGCCGAAGCCGCCAAGGCTGCCGCGAAAGCAGCTGAGGAAAAGGCAGCCGAGGAGGAAGCAAGAAAGAAGGCGGCCGAGGAGGCGAAGAAAAAGGCTGAAGAAGAGGCAAAGGCGGCCGCCGAAGCAGCCAAGGCGGCTGAGGAAGAGGCCAAGGCCAAGGCAGCTGAGGTTGCTGCCGCCGAGAAGAAGCGCAAGGAAGAGGCTGAGAAGTTCGCACTCGAGCGTGAAAAGTCAATTGCACAAAAGGCTAAAGAAGACGCCAAAAAGTCTGAAGAAGCTAGAGCAGCGGACGAAGCCAAGGCGGCCGAGGCCAAGGCGGCAGCCGAAGCCGCCAAGGCGAAGCGCGCCGAAGCCGAGGCCAAAGCGGCGGCTGAAGCTCAAGCCACCTTCTGCTGCGGAATCAAGCTTCCTTTCAAGCTTCCTTTCAAGCTTCCTTGTGAAAAGTTGTTGCAACGACGATGATTATTCTTGGCGGGGAAATGTCTACAACGCGGGCAAAGCTCAACGTGTCGCTGTCGGAATCATAAACACACTCATTAGAAACAACTTTTCTAATAATAATAACAAACACTGGTGGTAAAGTGTGGATGACTCGACTCCTCTCACTTCAAGAGTCTCTCGAACGTCAACGCAACGCCAAAGACTAGATGCGCGGGCGGACGATGACGTCGAGAACGACCGAGACGGCGGGTGCGGTCCGATTTCACGAGCGGTGGCATCGAGAGCACGCGTCGAGGCGCGCGCGGCGGTCGAGAGTCGCGTCGGCTTCAACTTCATCCAAGTCTTCGGTCGAGCGGTTTGCAACTTCGGATGGAACGCGACTCGAGGTGCGAATATCAAAGCCGGCGACGCCGACGAAGGGAGCCGCACCGTTGGTGTTTGTGCATGGGAGCTACCACGCGGCGTGGTGCTTCGACGAACGGTTCGTGGAGTACTTTAATGAACGAGGAAGGGTGACTGCGTGCGTGTCCCTCAGAGCGCACGGAGAGAGCGAGCGACCGAAAGACCCAAAGGCGACGGTGGCGGGGAGTTTGGAGCGACACGCCGAGGATATCGCGGAGATTTTAGAGCAGAATGAGACGTTGCGAGGGTGTGAGAGACCGGCGGTGTTGTTCGGGCACTCGTTCGGCGGGCTCGTGGCGCAGCAGTGCTTCGCCGACGGACGAGCGCATGTGAGCGGGTTGGGTTTGCTCGCCAGCGTGCCTCCGAGCGGGAACTCGGAAATGGTGAAGAGGTTTCTCAAGCGCGATCTCTGGGCGAGTTTGAAAATCACCTACGCCTTCATCACGAAGGCGTTCGGTCGCGACTCGGCGCTCTGTCGCGACTGTTTCTTCTCCCCAGACCTCTCAGACGCCGACGCCAAACGTTTCGCATCCCTCATAAACAGCTCTTCGACGCTTCGCATGCTCGATCTCAAGGCGCTCAACGCCTCTCTTCCGGTACCCAAACCTCAACCGGGTGCTCCCAACGCCTCGGCGCCCGTTCTCGTCCTCGGCGGCGATTCCGATTTCGTCGTCGACCGCGAAGGATTGGACGAGACGGCCAAATTTTACGACGTCGAACCCGTCATCCTTTCCCGCGTTGCCCACGACGTCATGCTCGACGTTCGTTGGCGAGACGCCGCCGATGCCATAGACGCTTGGCTCAACGCCAACAACCTCTAGCGTCGATCGAAACCGCGTCTCGGGTTCCGTTCGTATTCCGTGTCAAGAGGTGTCATGTAACATTATTACCGTCCCTCATGATGACAGGGCCAGAATGTTAAAGTGGCCACTTTATGCACGTATCGATCACACGGCGCGCGGGCGCTTTAAACGCGTCGCCGACGCGTCACGACGCACAGACGGTGATGAACAAAAGTATGTTTACAACTCTGGCCGCGTCACCTTCGCTCATTCTCGCGCGCGCGTTCGTCGGCGTCGTTCGTGATTAAAATGGCTTCGTTATCATGAGGGACGGTGCGAGTACAAAAAAACGCACTTTTTCAATCACGACAGCTGACGTCACTTGAATCGCGACACCCGCGCACGCGCTCGTCCCGCGAAGGCGACGGCGAACCATGCCCGAACTCCCAGAGGTGGACAAGGCGCGTCGTCTGGTCGAAGACCTCTGTCTCAACGCCCGCGTCGTCCGCGTCGACCGCCCAGTCGTCGACGATAAAGTCTTTGTCGACATTCAACCGGGCGCTTTCGAAGAGGCGCTCACCGGTAAACGCGTCGTCGCGTCGAATCGACACGGGAAACAGCTGTGGTGGACGCTCGAGGGCGATGCGAAACCATCGTCAACGTCGATGACGCCGTGTTTTCACTTTGGCATGACGGGCGCGTTCGTCGTGCGAGGCGTGGATGGCATCCAGTATTACAACTCAAAGGCGTCCGGATTGGGAGATTGGCCCCCGCGGTTCGCGAAACTCGTCGTCGAGTTTGATAACGGGATCGAAATCGCGTACGTCGATCCGAGGCGATTCGGGAAGATTCGATTGGTGGAGAACGTGGACGAGGTGATCGGGAACCTCGGCCCGGATCCAAAGTCGTCGTTGCCAGACGAGGAGGCGTTTGGCGGGTTGTTTGCGAGACGAAGCGCGGCGATCAAGACGGTGCTGATGGATCAGAAAATCATAGCTGGGATTGGGAATTGGATGGCGGATGAAATTTTGTACCGGGCGAGGGTGCATCCGGAGACTCGGGCGAACGAGTTGAACGAGGAGCAGCTCGCGGCGATTCGTTCGCGAGTGGAGGAGGTTGTTCGAGTGGCGTGCGACGCAAATAGCGATCACGATTTGTTCCCTTCAGATTGGTTGTTTCATCACAGGTGGGGTAAACAAGACGGCGCCAAGGTGAACGGCGATGCGATCAAATTTATCGAGATTGGCGGTCGAACGACGGCGTACGTTCCAAAGTTGCAGTTGAAGACGGGTGGTGGATCGATGCTCAACAAGTCTTCCCGCTCCGTCGCCGCTAAAATTAAAAAGGAAATCAAAACGGAACCCGACGTGATGAACGGTGGAAACGAAGACGATTCCACCGTTCGCGCGCGCTCGTCGCGCCGCGGATCCTCCACATCCACATCCGCCACAGCGAAGCGCGCCAGAACGACGGCTACGGATGCGTCGGCCGCATCCGGTGTTCGTGCTCGCGTCGCTCGCGCCGTCACCTCCGCCGCCAATCGCGCCGTCCGTCTCCTCCGTTAAATCTTACGCGTTTTTCCCCATTGCGTGCGCAGCACACCCATTTTACGATTGTATTGAAACAACGAAAGAAAACACCAGCGCTCGCCTCTAGCCAACCAACCAACCAACCAACCAACCAACCAACTAGCCCGTCACATCGCGACTCGTCCGTCACCCACCCCACCGACGAACGATGTACAGTCGCCGCGCTCTGACGACCCCGCTCGCGCGCGCGTCGGATAAATCATGTCCCGTCTGTTTGCAGCTCTGCGTCAAACCGTCGCCGCTCCCGTGCGGACACGTCGCGTGCTTGTTTTGTACACACTGCGCCATGAGCGCGACTGGCGACTCCCGCTGCGCGCTCTGCCGCGCCGCGTTCACCGCACTTCCGGCGCTGAGTCGAGCGTTGGAAAACCATACGTGTTGGTGCGACGTCGCGGCGTTCGCAAAGAGGCTCAGGGAAGGGCGAGAGGAGGAGAAGGAAAAAGGGATGAAGAGCCCGCGGTTTGAGGCGTTGTCGGTCGAGCGCGCGCGCGACGCTCTGGAAACGACGACGACGACAACGGATGCGAATGAAGAACAGACAAATGTACGGAAACCACCGAAACTTCGCGTTGTTGGGTTCGGATCGACGGCTTTGAACGTGATGGATGACGATGAAACCGTCGCGAGCGCGTTGGAGCGAGCGCTAGAGGAAGACGAAGAGACTGCGAAGAGCGACGCCGTTTCGGGTGAGATTTCAGCGTTCGATCCGTCGAGTGGGCGCGAGATGGCGGTGTTTCACGCGTGTGGATGTGGTGGAGTTGATCGGTGGTGTGGAGAGCTCGCGACGAGACCGGTGTGTTGTCAGCAGTGTGGGACGCTTTACGAAGAGGCGCACGCAAAGATGCTCGTAAGCGGAGCCCGAGGCGGCGACTGGTGCGTCGAGTGCGGGGCTTGGAGGGAACCGACGAGCGTCATCTTCACCATGAAGGATGACATAGAGGCGGTGTACCCGGAAGAGGTTGTGCGAGAGTCGAGGGAGCGGTGCGACGCCGAGTTGAAGAGACATTTAGAAAATTCACCAAATGCGCAGATGGAGGAGGACGCAAAGGCCGCAAGCGCAGAGGACGCTGCGTTGAAAATGGTCGACGCGGCGACTACGATGGATGAGGAGGAAGAACGCGACATGGAGAGTGACGATGTTGAACGCAACGATGCTGAAAATGACGGTGATTCGTCGGACGATTCTCATCCTTCTGTGCAAGTTGGCGACGGCGGCGTTATCGTATTTGAGCCGTCCACCTTTGTCCACTACGGCGTCGGTTGCGATTGGTGCGGTTTGTACCCCATCGTCGGTCCGCGGTATCAGTGCGAGGAGTGCTCCGAATCCGAGTTCATGGGGTTTGATCTCTGTTCTAAGTGCATGCAAAACGTTTTCGAGCACCCAGAGAGAAAGAGGGATTACCGCTTTGCGCAAAACCACACCGATGCGCATAAGATGCGCCTGGTACAACCGCGACCGACGATGATTCACGTCATGAAATCCCTCCACCCTGAACTTAGCGAAGAGCAAATCATGAGTTGGTTAGAAGCGCAGGCGCGCGCGCAACGCGAGGCTGCCGCTGAGGCGCTCGTGGCGTCGGCGAATGAGGAAATCGACAATGAATTAGCAGCCGGTGAAGCTTCTGAAGAAGACGCCGAAGACGCCGAAGACGCCGAAGGCGAAGGCGAAGAAGAAACTTTTGAAGACGCCGAGGAGACTTTATAGATTTGATCGCCCTTTTGTGTTTGTACAATCAGCATTTTAAAGTTTCGATGTCACGCACACACACGTTTGCGCGTAATATCTTCTGCTGACTCAGACGTTGTCCGCATTTGAAGCCGTACCGTCGACCGCGGACCCGATCCACGAGCTCAGCGATCGCGACGACGACGTAGACGAATAACATGGTTGCCTCGGTCCCGTCGTCCGTCGTCGCGCGTCCACGCGTCGTCGTCGACGCGCATCAGCGTAAACGAAGCGGCGTTCGGATAAGGCGCGCAGCGGCAGCATCATCGGCGACTTCACCGGCGCCGGCACCGACGCCAATCTCCCCCGATGCGGTTGAACGCACGGCATCGATCCCGTATAAAGACGGATCGATCGATAAGACGGTTTATATCAACGACGCGGCGCGAGAGGCGATTGAAAAGGCGAACGCGGGTCGTTTCGTGTCGATCATCGATCCATCGTCGCCGAAACTCGCGAAACTCTTGAGTGTGATTGATGACGGATGGGACGCGATCGGGGTGAAAAATAAGAATGCTGGACATCATACGTTGTGGCCAGAGGCGTTTGAAGCCGGTAAGGCTTTGTTGGAGGAGGCGTTTCCAGAGGAGTGCTCCCCGGAGTTCGGCGGGGAGGTGCTCAACGGAGTTGCGTTCGTCAATGAACCAAAATATTACAATCGAGCGATCGATTTCATGCAGCGGAGGACAAAGGAGGACTTTATCATGAGTAAATATAATCCCCTCGGACGATTGCACAGAGATCCGGATGCGATCGATTACAAGAGCCCGGGCTGGATGGAAGCTGGGATGGAGGCGAGTGATGAGTACAGTTACCGGTACTACAACGTGTGGTTGCTTCGTTCGCCGAGGGATCCGACAGGTCAAGCGTGGGATAAACCGCTCGTGGTGCTCCTGCCGAGGAACGGTGGCGCCAAAGAGTGGACGTATGACGTGAGACGCCCGGAAGATAACGTTGAGGATGATTCGAAAAAGACGACGGGGAGCCAGTTGATGTCTACACTGGAGAAAATCAAGGCTAATCCCATGAGCGCGGCGCCGATGGTGATGCAAGCCTTCAGCACGAAGAAGAAGGAGGATAAGTTTGAAGCGCAGGATGCAAATTATATGACGCGTGGATCGCCAGAGTTGCAGCCGAGCGATGAGCACGTGTGGATCACGGCGCCGTATATGATTTTTGATTCCTTTGACATGTGGCACGGAGCGGGCACGTGGATGCCAGAGGACAAGCGGGACTTGCGAAACGGCGCTGAGGACCCCATCGCGGCTCGAAAAAATGCCATCAAGGGTCGCGTGAGTATTGAATTGCGATTCAGAGCGCGATGCAAACCCAAATCGAGAGAGGGTGTGCCGTTTAGTCCTGTCAGCGCGGCATACAGAGGGGGCGTGTTCAAGCCTGAGACAGTGAGGCCGAGCGACGGGCAATACGACTTGGAGAACGGTACGATTGTCTAAGATTGGAATATATATACACATAGAATGCATTGAAATCGAATCTATTAATGGATTCACGCTGCCATGCTCAAATTTTGCCCGTTCTCTCCGCCTCCGGCGAGTTTCCACGCTCTATCCATTGCGAGCGCGTCCAGTAACAACGGTGCGAACACCGCCCCGGTGGCTTGGTGAAAGGCGGAGTTTGCGAAATCGTACGCGTACCATCCGATGCGTTCGCGGCGGGTGAGCGCCGTTGCCGGCGCCGGGGTCGACGCGGACATTGCGGCGTCGAGTTCTGGAATGTTTTTCTAACGGTTTTCGCCACTCCAAACAAAGCGTTTCCGACAGTGTCCGCCTGGCCGACGATGTCTGCGGCGATGCGAGAGACGCCACCGACGCGCGTCGCCGTGGCGCAAATGACATCCACGCGCGACGTCGAGGCGAATCTGCGCTGCGCTGCGGAGTTGTGCGCGAGAGCGAAAGAAAAGCGTTGTCACGCGATCTTTCTACCTGAAGCATTCGCGTGCGTCGGCGCGTCGAAAAAGGATGCCGATGACGTCGCGGAGAGCATCGCGGATGGACCAGTTGTGCGACGGATGAAATCTCTCGCGCGCGAACACGGGTTATGGATCTCGTGTTGCGTCGCGGAGCGTTGCGAAGAGGAAGCGCAAGCTGGGAAGAGGTACAACTCGCACGTCATGGTTTCTTCGAGCGGCGACGTCCACGGGGATACGTACAGGAAGATTCATTTGTTCGACGCCGACGTTCCAGGAGGTGCGGTTCTTCGCGAGAGCGAGTACACGGCGCCTGGGACGAGTCTGACGACACACGAGGTGCCGGGATTAGGGGTCGTCGGCGCCTCTATTTGCTACGATTTACGCTTTCCAGACGTATATCAGGCTCTTCGGTTCGAACGCGGGGCCGACGTGATTGTCGTTCCGAGCGCGTTCACGAAGAAAACTGGTGCGGCGCACTGGGAGACGCTCTTGCGTGCGCGGGCGATCGAGACGCAGTGTTACGTGGTGGCGGCGGCGCAGTGCGGGGATCACGGCGGAGGTCGGTCGTCGTACGGCCACGCAATGATTATCGATCCGTGGGGGGAGGTCATCGCGAGGATGGATGATCCGGATTCAGGAATAGGAATCGCCGTTGCAGACATATCGCTCGGTCGCGTCGACGAGGTGAGGCGTGGGATGCCTCTAGAGGCGCACAGAAGGTCGGTGCGCGAGGCGTAGTAATTTTTGTCAAGACTGATTTTTTCTTTCATTCGTCGTTTTGGCTATATTTGTTTCTATTCGTGTTTCGTCGTCTCGTCGCATCATCGACCGATGCGATTGAGAACGCTCGACCCACCGCCGCGTCCTCGCCTCGACCGCCCACCGCGGCTTCGTCCGCCTCTGGATCCGCGCGAGCGTCGACCGTCTGCTGGAAAATCATCTGCAGAGTTTTCGCGGGAAATCGTCGCCGAGTCGTGCCCTCCTACGTCTCCGTCGCGTCTCTTCGCCCGTCGCTCACCCGCGTCGTCATTGCGTCCGTCCTTCGCGTCGTCCTCTCGATCACGTTTGCGTCCACCGCTCGGTCTCGAGTCCACTCGGTCTCTGGATCTGTCGCGTCTGCGGCTCGCCGGCGGTTCGCGCGAATCGTTCCTCGTTCGTGCCCCACCTGGTCGCACCGCGCGTCTCGGTGGCGGCCGTGCTGCGCCAGATCCAAATTTTGGTTCTCTTTCGCGCGAATCATCGCGTTGTCGTCGCCCGTTTCGAGGCTGCGGTGGCACCGCGGCAGCGGCTTTCGCGAGCTCGTGCGCCTTCGCGATATCATCTGGAATGGTCGCCGGCGGCGGCGGCGGTTTGCGTCTCTGCGCCGGCGCTTCCACGTTTGTCTCCGCTTTTAACGGTTCTTCCTCAACCTCCGGCACCGGTTCTTCCCCGGCGAGCGTGACGATGGTGTCCTCTTCCTCTTCAAAAACCGGCGGGCCCGTCGCGTAATCCATCGCGCGTCCTTCCGCCGTCGACGGTTTCGCCGACGGAGGCGGAGGCATCGCTGGCATCGGAGGCAACGGCACCGCCGGAACACCTCCCCCACCCATGGCAAACATCGCACTCATATCCGCACCCTTGGCTTCGAGCAGCGCCTGCTGCTGCTTGAGCTCTTCCGCCATCTTTTTCAACCCTTCGATGGAGGTGTCCATGGACATGATACCCATGGGATCAAAGGGATCCGCTCCCGGCATCATCGGCATCATCGGCGGGACAGCAGGAGCGGTCGGATCAATCTTCCGCGTTCCCGGTGGTGGAGGCATGTTTGGTGGTGGTGGAACGAATCCTGGGGGAAGCGCGGGCGCGGGCGCAGGCGCGGGCGCTTCGTTGTCCGCGTTGTCAGCAGCCGGCGTCACTTCTTCGGTTTGCTCCAATCCATCGCCAATGGCGAGCGTCTCTTCACCGTTCCCAATCGCCAGTGGTTCCTTCCCGCGCTCGTTCAAGAACCCAAACATCTTTTGAAACTCATCCTCAGCCGCGACCATTTGCGCGGACTCGCCGGTCGGGGCGACGAGAATGCCCCCTGTGGTGGCTTCGAGTTTTGTTTGCGGAATCCCGTACGCGTGCTTGGTACGCACAATCTCCACTGTCGTATCCGCGGCGAGCGGGCAATCTTGAATCCAGTGACCGCCTTTATTACACTTGAAACAAATGTAGCCCGGACCAGGAGGACCGTCGCCCCTTCCGCCCCTTCCACCGCCTCTCCCTCCGCCTCTTCCTCCGCCTCTTCCGCCCGCTGCCAACGCCGCCGCGTTTGCTGCCATCTTCTCACTCTCCCACTGTTGCGCCTGTTCCCTCGCCATGTTCGCTAACGCATCGTTCCCCGCCGAACCATCACCACTACCGTTTTCCCCGCTCGCAAGTCCACTCGAAATCTTATTCAAGTTTTGTTGCAACCTTCGCGTCTGCGTCTTGCTCGGAATTTGCGACACATCCGGCGGCGCCACGTACACCACCTTTTTCACCACCTCACTCCCGTGTGCCGTCCCCACCGCCGCCTGTTTCATCATCGGCACTCTCTTCACAATCACTGACGTGTTTTTCCAAACCAACGCGCTCTCATCATCGTATTCCGTTCCATCTTGCGCGTTGGTCAGCACCAGTTCGCACGCGTGGTCCTTCCCCAGCCCCTTCTTTTCAGAAATCGCCCGCTTAAGTTCCCCCACCGCGATGAAGGACCCATCGAACGCGAGCGTATCGAACACCTTGGCTGATTTAAACTTGTAATGGATCGTTCCCGACGCCATCGCGCGTTTATCGCTTCAACGGAAAGCGTTTGATTGATTGAATGAATCGATTCAGATCAGCGTGTGTCGGCGCGAGTGAAAACGAAAATGAAAACTCGTTCACACCGCGGGTTAAATCGAGTCGAACCGAAACGCACCGCACCGAACGACGATCGAACGCGTTTGATCGTTACTCTCGGTGTCTACCTCGTCGACCTTCTTGACCGTACCGATCGACCGCGTCGATGAATGAAGATGTGAATTCATTTTTCACTTCTAGGACTGCGTGGAGTCAATCAGGTTCCAGACGACGCCAGTATCGATCGCGAGACGTTGACGAGCACACGCGCGCGAGAGGCTGTACGATAAACAGATCTTGGGGGGTTTGTGTGTTCGCGATCGCCATGTCGACGACAAAGGATGGGAATACGGAACCGATTCGAGAGAGTGTTGTTGATGATGCTGATGACGCCGAGAAAATTGAACAGAACGAAGCCGACGTCAACGGGTCCGGAAATGGGGATGAAGACGCCGATGGAACACCCCCAACGACGATGGAACGATTGGAAATGCATAAACGAAGCGTCTCGGCGAGTTCCACGCTCGAAGATAAGAATTACACGCAGTTGAACTTGGACGCGAAGCACGCGTTGGAAGCGTTTGAAGAGTTGGGACCTTTGGACGGAGAGATGGAGTTTGAACGTCTAGGGTCGTTTCGAAGCGCCGTGCTGAACATTTTAGCCGCGTTTCGGGTGTTCAGACGCTTTTTGATCACGGCTGAGTCGTTGATCGTGGCCATGGTGTCGGTGGCGGCGACTCTGTTCTTTGTATTCTACGAAATTCACGGGCATAGATTAGCGGTGAATTTGAGTTGGACGTTTGTGTCGTTCGCAATCATTTATCCGTTGACTGGGTCGTTAGATTCGGCGTTTCGTAGACGAGAAGAGGCATTGAAACAGCTGGCAATATTCAAGACGAGCGTTTTGAGTTATTATCAGGGGCACAGAGACTGGGATTGGGGTAAGAATGGACGGGAGAATTTACCGGCGAAACACGTGCACGAGGTGCGGTGGATGACTGTCGCATTGGTGTGCGACGTGAGAAACTTTCTGACGGCGCCAGAGGTAACGCGTCTGGTGCATTTAAACACCTCCCGTGGTAGGGTTGCGTGGGAAAAGGGTCGTAAGATTCAGTGGGCGATTGCGAGACGGGTTCGGGAGCACTTTCAAAAGCTTTCGTTGACTACAGAAATTTTAAAGTACGCGGGAATGCCTGGAAACGAGTCATCGCGGATTCGTCAGTTTACAAAGGAGGCGCACAACGCGTGGGAAAATATGCGTTTTTTGAAGACGTATCGCACGCCCATGGCGACGAGAGCGTTCGCGCGGGTTTACATTCTTATTCATCCAATTTTCTGGGGACCGTACTACGCGCAAATCGTCAGCGACGTCCTTCACGACGAAGCCGGCGGGTATACGGGAGCAGAAATCTACGATATTCCGTCTTACAGTAAAGGTCTCGTGATATTCTACGCGTGTTGCATGTCCGTCATCACTTCCTTAGCCATGCTGGGACTCTTCAACGTGCGATACAGCTTGGAAGATCCATTTGCGACAAAGGAGCGTCGCAACGAGAACGGAGCGTCGTACGCTCGACGATACACGCGCGGCCAGGACCAAGTCCTCATCAACAAGGAGCTTCGCGAGCTTGTTAACGACTTGTGCCTCGAATTCGAGAACATCCACGAGGAGAGCGGTGGGGGCGTCCCCGCGCAGCTCTATCCGCTCAGTCAACGCTCGAGACTGCAAACGATTGAAGTCGCCGAAGAACTAGACGGAACCACAGTCGTGCAGCGCAACTTTTCAGGCAAAGGATATCCTAATCTCAACCGACTCGAGACTTTGATGATGCGATAGACGGGTGATGAACGCGAACAGAAACGTTAGCACTGTAGTAAAACAATTCTATATCTTACATGAAGCGTCTTCAAATTCGATGACCCATCTTACGTCGCATGCGAACGACCGCCATCACGCCGGTAAACGCTGAGAGTGCGAACCACGTGACGGCGTACCCCAAGTGCTGTTCCGGGGACACTGGAAATGTCATCAACTCGTCCTTTGTGCTCGCAGAGGGATACTTTGGTTCTCCGTCTGGACCCACGCGCGACGCCTCGGACTCCGCAACGGCTTGAATCAACGGCGTATCTCGCGCGAGTCCACACGCCTCAGCGATCGCCGGGGCATCCAACCAATACCATCGTGATTCATCCGGCGAATTATCCGGCGTAAATCGCCCAGGACGTTCCGATTCTTTCGCCACACCCTCTGTTTTCACGCACGCGTCGGCCTCCGTCCACGAATCTGGAGCCCAACCTCTAATTAGCAACACCGTCTTCGCCTCCCTATCATCACCCTCCTTCCCCTTCGAACCGAACCACGCACCATCCCGTCGCCGATCACCATCCCACAACCGCACTGGGGTCACTATCAACCCTCCCGGAACGCTCACGCCGCACACGCTTCTCGCCCGCGGACCGACGCGAACCGTTCTATCCGTGTCCAACTCCCCTCGTACCAAACACCTCGCGTACTCCACCACTCCATCGCGTCCCACCACCGCCTTCCCAGCGCGCACGCTCGAGCCCAACGCGCTCGCTCGCGCGTCAATCGCGCGCGTCTTCTCTTCCCGCCGCGTCATCTGCCACGCCCCGAGTCCACCGGTGAGCGCGCACGGGAGCAACAGAATCGCATCCAAAGCCGTCGCACTGCCCCTTTGCCCTCCCTCAGGCGCCGTCGTCGAGCGCGCGGCGACGGCGGCGTGACGACGAAAACCATCCGTCACGGCTCTCGTCGATCGTCGCGCGAGCGCGTGCATCGTCAGTGTGACGACCGAGTACCAACCAACCGACCGGTTTCGTTGAGAACAGCGAGTTCGCGCCTCTTCCGCACACGCCGACGCGGTGAACCGCCCAGAATGCGCTCGACGGGTCGGACGACGACGACGACGACACCGAGTGTCGGGAGGTCCGGATACCCGCGCGTCGGCGTCGCGCGTAGGCACCGCGACACGTCTGCGGCGCGGCGAGTCACGGTTGATAAAGATGGGGCACCCTCTTCTCGGTCGCGTCGCGGCCGTTCGCGGACGTCCGGAGGTAGACGCGCGGTGTCGGCGGCGTCAACGAACGGGAGGGATGACACTGGCGCGGCGGCGTCGACGAGCGGGGGCGGTGGTGGTAACGGTGGTGGAGCGAATTTTGAGAGGTTGGTCAAGCAAAATGCCTGGTTGTTCCCGCAACCAGAGATGGATGCCGAAACGGAAGCGCTGGACGCGTTTTGGCTCTCGAAAGGTGTCACCGAGGAACATCAGAGGAAATCACTCGTCGCCATGGGTCGAGAATTGGCGAGCGGGGTGGCGGAGAGGGAGTTGTATAGACAACCCGACGCGCTCGGACACGCGCTGAGTCGGCTCGAGGCGTTGTTTCCGCGAGGCACGGACGTCGCGAGAATGCTGTGGAGGTGTCCAGAAGTCCTGCATCTACCCCTGAGTGAGGTTGCGATGCGATTGATTGCGCTCAAACGCGCGTTTCCGGCGGTGAACGCCGAGCGCGTGGTTGAAGGCAATCCCGCGGCGTTGCTCCTGGACGATTTGGATTCTGTCGCTCGCGCGCTTGAAGACCTCCAAGACGAGTTCCCTCAGGTTGACATGAACCGTGTCGTCGATTTCGAACCACATATAATCCAAACCGCCCTTCCCAGTCGCGTTAGGGCGATTCGAAGCATTCGACCGGGGGATAGATCGGCGTCTTTGCGCGCTTTTTACCCGCGCGTCGTCGACGTTCGCCAGGGCGACGATCCCGCGGATTCCGGCGAGCCGATGAAGAACCCTCAGTTGTTCGCCAAGGTGTTTCTCCTCTCCACAGAATCGTGTCTCCCTCGCGGCGACGTTTAATCTGATCGTCAGTCGCACCGCACCGCGTTTGTAATCTTCAGTTGTATGCGTAGGATAACCAACTATTGTAAAAAGTGACTTTGCAGCCGCCACAGCCGCCACACACTCGAGCATCGTGTCGTCGTCACACACCGCTGATCACCATGGCAACCGGCGACGACGCGAATAAGACGAAAACGACGACGGATGACAAGCCACCGGCGGATGAAACCTTTGAATCCATCGGCGTGTGCGCTGAACTCGCCGAGGCGTGCGCGAAACTCGGCTGGAAACGACCCTCTGCGATTCAGACGGCGTCTATTCCTGAAGCGTTAAAACAGCGCGACGTCATCGGACTCGCGCAAACTGGGAGCGGGAAAACCGGAGCGTTTGCGTTGCCGATTTTACAAAGCCTGTTGGACTCCCCGCAGGCGTTTCATTCGTTGATTTTGAGCCCGACGAGAGAGTTGGCTATACAAATTGCTGAACAGATTGAAGCGCTCGGACAAGGCATTGGGGTTCGAACGGCGACGCTCGTCGGTGGAGTGGACATGACGTTGCAGGCGATCAAATTGGGGAAACGACCGCACGTCATTGTGGGTACGCCCGGTCGAGTGGTGGATCACCTGGAGAACACAAAGGGGTTTAGTCTTCGAGCGCTCAAGGTGCTCGTGCTCGACGAAGCGGATAGGTTGCTCAATTTGGATTTCGAAGAAGAGATTGATAAGATTTTGAGGGTGATTCCGAGCGAGAGAAGAACGCAATTGTTTAGCGCGACGATGACAAATAAGGTGGCCAAGTTGCAGCGGGCGTGTTTGCGGGATCCAGTCAAGGTGGAGGTCAGCGCAAAGTATTCGACGGTGGACTCGCTCAAGCAGCACTACTTGTTCATTCCGGCGAAACACAAAGATTGCTACGCAACCTATCTCTTTAACGAGCTCAGTGCGTCGACGTTGATTGTCTTTTCGAGAACCTGCGATCAGACGCGGAAACTCGCGCTCATCGCGCGGAATCTCGGGTTTGGTGCGGTTCCGATTCACGGGCAAATGTCTCAGCCCAAGCGCATCGCGGCATTGCAAAAGTTTAAGAGCGGGGAGCGAAACATTCTCATCGCCACGGATGTCGCGTCGCGCGGTTTGGACATTCCATCCGTCGATGTCGTCATCAACTACGACGTGCCGCAAAACAGTAAGGATTACGTGCACAGAGTCGGTCGCACCGCGCGAGCAGGTCGCTCTGGTTTGGCGGTGACCATGGTGACGCAATACGACGTCGAATTGTACCAAAAGATTGAGCGTTTGATTAATAAAAAGCTTGAAAAGTTTCCTCTCGAGGAAGAAGCTGTCATGCTACTGTACGATCGTGTCAACGAGGCGCAACGCATTGCGATCCAGCAAATGCGAGAGCAAGACGAACGTAAGGGTAAGGGGGCTAAGAGAGGCTTTAAGGATGATGACGACGCCGACAAGTTGTTGAGCATGATGGGAAGAAAGGAATATGGCGGTGGAGAAAAGCTTCGCGTCACCAAGCAGTCCAAGCTCAACGGCGGTAGAGGAGGAGGCGGTAGAGGAGGCGGGCGACGATAATGGTTGGGTCTCATGCATTCTAGAAATATGTGAAATATTATATTTGATACACTCGACTAAAAGTTTATTCGTCATCCTCTCCAAACGTCATGGCGCCGACGACTTTCTTCTTCTTCTTCTTTTTCGGCTCATCATCGGTGTCCTCATCGTCCACGACGCCGATGGCGTCTCTATCAATTTTTCCACTTCCTGGCCGCGCGGACGGCCCGATGCCCGGCCCAATGCTCGGCCCAACGCTCGGACCGATTTCTGGTCCAATGCTCGGCCCAATGCTCGGACCGATTTCCGGTCCAACGCTCGGACCAATGTCAGCCTCAACTTTCTTCTCCTTCTCCTCCTTCTCCGCCTCCTCGATCGCTTTTTCGATCATCTCTCTCAAGCCATCCTCTGCATCCTCTCTCACGCACTCTAAAACGCTCCTGCCCTTTTTACTTGTCGCCTTGACGTTCACCTTTTTCCTCAACAAAAATGTTACCAACGAAACCGAACATTTCCCCCCGCTCACCGCCAAGTGCAGCGCATTCTCGCTCTTGTACGTCATCCCCTTGGCGTTCGCCCCATGTTTCGTCACCAACGCCTTGACCACATCCGTCTTCCCCGCTCTGCACGCAAAATGCAACGCCGTGAAACCATCCGTAGCCTCTGCGGCGACGCGCGCGCCTCTCTTGCACAACAAATCCACGCACTCTTCGTGCCCACCGTACGCCGCCAGATGCAACGGTGTCCTCCGAAGCGCATCGACGGCGTCTAAAAGCATGGGATCTTCCGCCAGCGCCGCGACGAGCGCGCCAGCGTCGCCGTTTCGCGCCGCATCGTGCGCGCGCGTGGTTTTCGGTGCCGTGGCTGCGTCGCGTCTCTTGCCCTTGGCGCCCATTTGTCGTCCCGTGTTCGCCCGGGTCGCGCGCCTCGCGCGTCGCGATCGGGGTCTCAGACGGTGGGAAACGAGAGGCGTCGACACGCGGACGCTCCGGGTCGAAACCTCCGTCGAGTCGACCGTCGACGGGCGGCGGAATGCGGGCGCCCCGCGAACTGCGGATTGCACGTGGTAACACAAGGACGAGTCGTGACTCATGGATGAGATACATCAAACTGTTAAATCATACAAAACGGCGTTTCCGAGAGACCGACACGAAACGCCACTCGCCACTCGCGCGCGCGCCGCACGTCGACGCACCCGCGACGTGGAAACGCCGCGAAACACGCGAACGAACGATTGGAACATTTTCGCATCGTTCAATTTCGCCAAGTGGAGTCATGACGACGAAGGGCGACTCGTTCATCGATGCGGTGGAGGGAAAGTGGATGTGTGGGATTTGTCTCGGAGTGTACCGACGCCCGGTGGTGTTTCCGTGCGGGAACGGACACTCGTTCTGCGAAGCGTGCGCGCACGAGTGGCAACAGACGTCGGTGCGAGAGCGGCGTGAGGGGGAATTTGGGACGACGTGTCCGATTTGTCGAGTGAGAGTCGCGGGACGAGGGTCGACGCCAGATGAAGCGTTGCGCCGAGGCTTGAAGAGTACCGTTGTTGCGTGCGGATGCGGGGAGAACGTGGTGTTATCTCTCGCGCGGGAGCACATTGTGGAGTGTCCGATCACGAAGGATGAGGCCGCTTTAACGGCTTTGGCGGAGAGACGCGAGAGGATGCCGAAGCTCGCGTTTCAACCGGTGTCCGGATGGCCAGAGGCCGTATACGCCGCCGAGGCAGACAGAAGAAGAAGGTCTCAAGCCGTAGAGGTCAGAATGTTTCGGGAAGCCGAAGTGCGCCGCCGACTCGAACCTGCTGCTAACGCGAGTGCCAATGATGACGAAAACGATGATGAAAACGAGGAGACGCTCAACAACGATGTGGAATTAGTGTGTCCAATATGTGTTACTAGAGAAAGGCCCAGTTGGAGGGTTGTGGGCGACGAGTTGGGTCTCGATGTCGATGAACTCTCGCTGGAAGAGGTGGAACGAGAGTTTGAAAACTACTTTGCAGCACTAGAGGCGAGCTACCACTTTAACAGACGAAGAGACCTCATTGTGCACGTGCTCGACGACCACGACCATGATGACACAATTCGAGCTGTATGTCCGATATGTGCTTCGTTCCCGCACGGCGATCCGAATTATCATGTGGAAGACTTTTACGACCACATCATACGTCGTCATGGCTTCGATTGGACGGTGTACATGCCAGACTTGGATCGCGACGAAGAAGAGGTGCTCCATGAGGTACTGCGTGCGTCACGCGACGCGGCATAAACAATCATCCGTGCTAGAAACGATTTCTTTTTGTACATGAATGCGCAAAAATGTTTTTACAAATCTAAACGCCTCTCCTTTAGGTTTTGCCGCTTCGCACTTGCTCGAACATGGTTATTGTCTGGTGCATGAGCAGCTTGCGAATGTTTTGCCCTTCGCCCCGCATTTGTTCTTCGAGCAGTGATCGAAGCGATCCAAGAGGCGGTGGTGTCGACTCGGTCGGCTGGTTGAGCAGTCGGTCGAAGACAACCTCCCAAAGCTCCGTTTTCCAGTATCGTCGGAGCGGTTGGCGCTGTCGGTACGTGTTCGTCGTTGCCGGAGTGAGTTCAACTTCCATGTAAGAACCGTACAAGAGACAGTGAATGGTGGATGCGATGGCGTAACAGTCCGCTTGGTAAGTCCATGGCTTGCCGTGCATCATTTCGATGCAGCGGAACGATTCTGCTCCGGCGTCACCGACGAAAGCAGCCTCCTCTGGGTACATCAACAAGTCTATCGCGCGACCAAAATCGATGAGTGCAAGACCCTTCTCCGTCCACGATCCCGGTCTGTGGGCAGCCCAATCACACCAATCGTCCCCGCCGTTTCGCAAGAGCAAATTGTCTGGTTTCAAGTCGGCGTGCACGATCCCGGCGCCGTGAATCCACTCAACCAAACGAAGCATTTCGACGGCGTAATACATGACCAAAGTTTCGTGCATTTGCTTGCCTTCGCGCAGGTACGAGTTCAACACATCTTGCAGTGTGCCGTGCTCACCAAAGGGCATCACCAAGACACCCATAGAGGCGTCTTCACCGTCTTGATCCTTTCCACCAATGAGATGGAGCGCGATCGGCTTCGCCCAGTTGACCGCTGCCGACGCTTCAGACGGAAGGCGTTCGACGAGTCGCTGAGCAATGACGTATTCCCACTTGGCGTATCGAGCCTCTTGCACCTTGACGGCGTAGCCACCGACATCCTCATCGTTCGACGCACGAGCCGTGCTCTCCAACTCGGCTTCGTACACCTCGGCGTGCGCTCCTTCGCCGACGCGACCCTTGAACGTGTACGAGGTTCTACCCAGAGTCACCGTCACCCCGGCGGCGGCGCGCTTGCCCCCCTTGCTGACAGACTTGGCCGCTTCAGTGAGCGTGTTAACGACCGAAGAGCGCAGGTCGACGCTGACACCAGGTTGTGAAGACAACGCCGGCTGAAGCGTCGCGATGTGATCGTCCATCGCCGTCTCATCGAACGGATTAATGAGCTCAAATTTAGATTCCTCTCGAGTAGTAATCGGAGCGAGCGCCGAGCGCTTCACCTCCGAAGTCAACTTCGGGCTCGGTTCGCGAACACCAAATGTGCGCCGCGTCGACTTTGATGGAGCGGTAGACGCTGGAGTCACCGTCATGACGGCAATGTTAGGAATACATTCGGTATCCTCCCGGATGGAGAGCGCTGCGAGGTTGCTTGGGATTGCCACCGTATCTTCGCGAATGAACAATCCACCGTCATCCGGTGGCGCTTCGGAAAATTTCAACGGCTTGCGCGATTCTGCGAGACGGGTGGCGAGCATCTTTTCCGAGAGCACGCACGTGTCTTCGCGAATGCATAAATCTCCGTCGTTGTCATTTTTGTTGGCCAGCGCGTTGGCGGCGGCTTCCTTTGCTCGTTCGTCGGTGCTCAGATCCGCCTCGTAACCGCCATCACTCGGAGCGACGGAATCGCTAAACATGCTCATGATGTCACCCCACGCTTCCTTCGTGCAGATTGTCATCGTCGGCTCGTGCACCGCAGATCGCGTCCCCTCTTCGTCCGCCGTCCATCGCGCCCCCGCACTCACCTTGTTGACCAGCG
>Ga0181601_10001439_pt1 | contig 20311 bp, 19 predicted proteins | sample 041ome_8_FD_133020 | JGI IMG/M metagenome (GOLD analysis project Ga0181601, IMG submission 133020) | Coastal salt marsh microbial communities from the Groves Creek Marsh, Skidaway Island, Georgia - 041407BS metaG (megahit assembly) | ecosystem: Environmental > Aquatic > Marine > Intertidal zone...
CGATTTCACCTTACCCGACTTCTAGCGAAACTCCGTCCAGGACCGCCCGTTTGCCAAAACTCTTGCGCAATTCCACTGCTTGAAGCTGAATTGGGGCATCGTCAGCCATAGCATTGGCCAAATCTGATCAAGACGCCGGGGCGGGATAGACCCGCGACATCGCCTCCCAATCGGCGGCGATCAACTGTTCCAGCACATCCATATCGACGTCAGCCAGCTTGTTGATGTAGAGGCAGCTCTTGCCGGTCGCATGCTTGCCTAATTTCGCCAACAATTCCTCGCGCCGCTGTGCTGCGATGTCATCACAATATCCGCCCATAAGATAGAGTGAATGCTTGGCCTTGCGCGGGCTGAACCCGGCCCGCATCCAGGTAACATCGCGGCCGCTGGCGTAGGTGGTGTTGTATACGCCATAGCCTATAATCGATGGCCCCCACATCTGCGGCTGCTCACCCGTTACCTTGCGAAACAATGCATCGAGCACCCTGGCATCCTCGCGTTTCGCGTCCGGCTCGACACTTGCAATGAAATCAAGGGGATCAACATCGGTAATCTGAGTTTTCGCCTCTGCCATACGCATCCCTTCCTAATGTGATTGACAGATTAGCGGAGGATGCGCAGTCTGTCATCGGGATTGGAAATTGGGGTGGGTCGCGACAGATATGTGGTTGCTAGACAAGTTTCTGAAAAAGGCCATTAATCACGGCCAATTTATCGTCACTGATCACGATGGCAAGGAATACACTTACGGCAGCGAACCTGACAGCTACCCCGAAGAGATTGGCGGAAGGCCTGGTCCGATCCGGATCAAACTGACCCACCCGAAGGCGGCTAATCACATCGCGCGCTACCCGCAGTTGGGCGCAGGCGAAGCATATATGTGGGAATGGCTGGTGGTCGAAGAACCGCATGACATTCGCGACATGATCCTGTTCGTGACAATGAACGCCAAGCGCTTGGGTGAAGCATCGCTCAAACCGCAAACGCGCTTGCGCAAGCTAGGCCAAAAGATGATCGCGGCAGTCGACGGGATCAACCTGCGCGGCTCAGCGGCGAAGAATGCAGAGCACACCTACAATCTGACGCGCGAGCTGTATGAGCGTTTCCTTGATGAGGATCGCCAGTATACGATGGCCTATTATCGCCAGGACCCGCGAAATACCTCCCTCGAGCAAGCGCAAATGGACAAGAAAGCGCATCTGGCAGCGAAGATGTGTCTGAAGCCAGGGATGAAAGTGCTCGACATTGGCTGCGGCTGGGGCGGCTTCGCGCTCTACCTTCACAGGATGTACGGCGTTGAGGTGACCGGTGTCGCGCTCGCGAAAGACCAGATCGCATTTTGCAAGGAACGCGCCGAAGCCGAAGGCGTGGCGGACAAGGTCCAGTTCCACCTGATGGACTACCGCGATGTTACAGGCGAATTTGACCGGATCTCATCCGTTGGCCTCCTCGAGCATGTCGGCACAATCCACTACCCGCAATTCTTCGAGCACACACACAGGCTGCTGAAGCCCGGCGGCGTGATGATTAGCCATTGCTGCGGCCGCGCTGGCAAGCCTGGCTTCACCGATGCCTGGACGCGCAAATACATCTTTCCTGGCGGCTACATTCCGGCACTGTCCGAACTTGTCTCTGAAAGCGAGAAGGCCGGCTGGCAGATTATGGATGTGGAGGCGATGCGCTTCCACTACTCCTACACGCTTGAGGAATGGTACAAACGCACCGTCATGCACCGCGAGGAAATCACGGAGATGTATGACGAGACGTTTTACCGCATGTGGTTGTTCTACCTCGCCGGCGCAGAGCAAAGCTTCCGTAATGGCATGATGGTGAACTGGCAAATCCAGTATGTGAAAGATCGCGCAGCGGTGCCGATGACCCGCGAGTATATAGTCGAGGAGTCGGCCCGCTTGCGCGAGAAAGGCGAAGTACCCAAATGGCGCTTCGATCCGGAGTTAAAGGAAGCGGCAGAGTAGCCACCCTCACCCCTTTGGCGGGCGCGGAAACAGCTTTGGCGTGTTCTTGCGATAATTCTGATAATCCGGATCATCCCCCCAGCGTTCTTTGGCGATGCCATCGAGCAGGTTGATCCCGCTCACCCGCGTCAGCAGCAGGAAGACGAAAATGGGCGATATCACCGCCAGCCATGACCAGCCTGAAAGCAGCGGCATCGCAATCACAAGAATGCCGGTCCACATCGTGATCTCTCCGAAATAGTTCGGATGTTGAGACCATGCCCACAGGCCGCTCTGGATGAATTTGCCCTTGTTCGCCGGATCTTTCTTGAACTGCCGTTTCTGGTTATCCGCGACCAATTCAAAGCCGAATCCGATCACCCAGATCGCTGCGCCCACCCAGAAGAATAGTCCCAGCGGCGCGCTTTCTTGCGCTGTGATAATAGCCAGTGCTGCGGACGCGGTGAAGATCACCCACACCGCTTGCAATGTCCATGCAACCAGGAAACGCGGCGGATTTACCTTGATCTTCTCGAACCGTTCATCCGCACCACCTGCGGCATGAATGCGTGTAAACAGGAAGCTGCCCAGCCGGATAGTCCAGATACCTACCATCGCTGCCACCACCATCGCGCGCGCGTCCAGCGGCGCCAAATTATACGCCGCCACCGCGATGACAGAGAGATAGGTCAGCGCGCCGACCGTGTCATAATAGGTATCCTTCTGCGCCAAAGCCGAGGGGATGAACGCCAGCCAGTTCACCGCAAAGGCCACCGTGGCGCACACGAAAACCGCTGAATGTACACCCATCGACACGCTGTTTGCGCCCGCAAGGTAGGCAAAACCTGCCCCCAGAATTGTCGCGAAGACGACAACCGTCAAACTTTTCGCAGCACCTTTGAATGTCATTATCTGCTCCCCCGAAAATTGCTTTGTCCTGGAACGAGTAGCAATACAAATCGATCCGGCAAAGATGCAGGCGATTAACAAGCCGCAGCTTGAAACGCCAAACTCGGCTTGGGATGGGGATTGCGCCTTGTTCAACGGGCTGCGGAACTATAGGCCGGACCCTGCATCAAGGGAGACAGCAAAATGGGACAGCTAAGCATCACAATCGGAAGGGTTCTGCTGGGGCTATATTTCCTGATGCCGGGTTTGATGAAGATCGCAGGACCCGCCGAAACCATCGCCTATATGGAAAGCCACGCGATCCCCTTTGCTGCGCCGCTGATGTGGTTTTCTGCCTCCATAAACATATTGGGAGGGCTGGCGCTGATCGCGGGTCGGCATGTCCGCCTGGTCGCCTATGGCTTCGTAATCTATGTTTTGCTGGTCAATTTCATGCTGCACGATTTCTGGACAATAGGTCCGGATATGGTCGAGCGCGAAACACAGAATTTCTTCAAGAATTTGGGAATTCTTGCCGGACTGCTGGTGCTGGCAGGCACGGCAACAGTCAGGCCACTATCGATAGCGGGTTGGTGGCTAAGCGACAAATCTGTCTAGGGCTAAGCGCCGCAACCACGCGAAATATTGAGAAGCCATGACATCTGTTCAGCAATGCGAACCCTGCAAGCATTGCCGCGATCAATTCGCTTGAAATATTTTGAGACTGCTGCGCACACTCATACGCATGAGACTTCGGCAGTGGGAATGGTAGCGGAGGAGGGACTCGAACCCCCGACACATGGATTATGATTCCACTGCTCTAACCACCTGAGCTACTCCGCCCCGAAAGGCATGCCGGAAACGAAATCAACCGCTCGGCAGGCGGCGCATTTAGGGCGCGTGTCGCCCTTGGTCAACCGCTATTGCCCGCGAAATGCGCAGCGTTTGACTGCATCCCATGGACCGCCACGATAGATGTGCAGCTCAATCGCGGGAAAGTGGAAGCTGCGCGGCTCGATCTGCGCCTTCAATTCGGCTTGAAGAGCCCGCGCTTCTTCCTTGCTGACCTTGTTCTGGATCGTGATATGCGGCCGTGGTTCATACAGATCCTGAGCAGTCAGCGCGCCATGGAAATGCTCAGCAATGAATGCACGGATTTCCAGCAATTCCTCGCTCTGGAGAGCGATCGCAGTCCCCTTCCCCAGATCCATTACGCCGGTCACGCGGCCAAGGGGTGGCGCAAACTCCGCCGCAACTCGAGGTAGAAAATCCTTCAGTTCTTCGAACAGGGACGGCGCGAACGAGTGAAACATGGTGACATGGGCATGGAGCTTGTTGCGATGTGCGGGATAGTGCGCGCGGCGCAGGCCCTCAGCCCAGCTTTGAATATCTTGCGGCAAGGCGGCGGTGACAATGAACGGTTGCGACATAAACCTTGCGCATAGCGCACCCTAGATCCCGTTCTCTTCGCGAAAGCGCCGCCATTTGGCCACGTTGCGATTATGCTCTTCCAATGTGTCCGCAAAAACGTGACCGCCGCTGCCATCTGCCACATAAAACAGCGCACTCGTTTCTTCGGGATTGAGCGCGGCCTTGATTGCAGCCCGGCTCGGATTGGTGATGGGGCCAATTGGAAGGCCGAAAATCGCCCGCGTGTTGTAAGGATTGGGATCGCGCAGCTCGGATACCCGAATCATGCGGCCCAGCGGTTTTCCTTTGGTAATCGGATAGATCGTCGTCGCATCAGCGCCCAATTGCATGCCGATCCGAATACGATTGGACATAACGCCCGATACCTTGCCGAGTTCATCTTTCGCCTGCGTTTCCTTCTCGATGATCGAGGCAAGGATCACCGCTTCAGCTTTCGATGTAACTGCGGCATCGGCGCTGCGCTCTTCCCACGCCTGGTCGAGATAGTCAGTCATTGCGCTTTGCATCCGTGCCAGCACGGCCGAACGCGCTTCGCCGCGCTCGAAATCATAAGTGTCAGGCAGCACCGATCCCTCAGGCGGGATTTCAATCTCTCCGGTCAGAAGTTCGTGCGCCATCAACCGCTCGAACACCATGATCGAGGGCATGCCTTCCGGAATTGTGATGAAGCGCCGGATCACATCGCCGTTCTGGAACGCGCGGAGGATGTCCGCCTGACTCATATCAGCGGTAAGTTCGAATTCACCTGCCTGGATTGCGTCGCCGCCACCAAACAGTTTGGCATTCAACAAGAAACCATCAGCTGAGCTGATCAAGCCTTGCTCCTCCATCCTGTTCGCGACCGCAGTCAGCGAGGATCCAGCCGGAATCGCAAACACCGTGTCTTCTTCAATGGTCGCTTCGCCCATGACAGAACCGATGACGAGCCATCCTGCGATCAAAAGCGCCATCAGGGCCGCAACAAGGCAGCCGAGCTTTTTCACGTCAGTCCTCTACCTGCTTCATAATCAGCGACGCGTTAGTACCGCCAAAGCCGAAGCTGTTATTCAGCGCTGCACGCACCTGACGCTTTTTCGCTTGATGCGGGACCAAGTCTACACCTTCGGTGCCTTCATCCGGATTGTCCAGATTGAGCGTCGGTGGCACAATCTGGTCGCGGATCGCAAGGATACAGAATACCGCTTCAACAGCGCCTGCACCGCCCAGCAGGTGACCGATGGCCGACTTGGTCGAGCTCATCGATGCTCCGCCCAGATCATCGCCCAATACGCGTTTCACCGCGCCCAACTCAATCGTATCGGCCATGGTCGATGTGCCATGCGCATTGACGTAATCGATGTCTGCCGGGGTAAGGCCAGCCTTGCGCAATGCCATTTCCATCGCGAGCTGCGCGCCCTTGCCCTCTGGGTGCGGTGCTGTGACGTGATAGGCATCACCCGAAAGGCCATAGCCGACCACTTCGGCGTAGATCTTCGCGCCGCGCGCCTTGGCGTGTTCATACTCTTCGAGCACAACCACACCCGCGCCTTCGCCCATCACAAACCCATCGCGATCCTTGTCGTATGGGCGGCTCGCCTCGGTCGGGCGGTCATTCATGCTCATGTTGAGTGCGCGTGCTTGCGCAAAACCTGCAACACCCAGCGGATTGATCGTGCTTTCCGCGCCGCCGGCCAGCATAATATCGGCATCGCCATCTTTGATCATGCGGGCTGCGTCGCCAATCGAGTGAGCGCCGGTTGAACAGGCGGTCACCACCGCGTGGTTCGGGCCCATCAGCCCGTATTTGATCGAAACCTGCCCGCTGATCAGGTTGATCAAGCGTCCATGGACAAAGTGCGGGCTCACACGGCCTGGGCCGCGTTCTTTCAGGACGATCGATTCGCTTTCAATACCCGGCAATCCACCGATGCCTGAACCGATCGAGCAGCCGGTGCGCATCTTGAGATCGTCATCCATCTCGGTCAGGCCTGCATCTTCCAGCGCCTGTCCTGCTGCATCGATCCCATAAACGATGAAAGGATCGACCTGACGCTGGACCTTGTGATCAACGCGTTTGTTCGGATCGAAACCGTCCGGATGATCCGCCGGCTTCACTTCGCAGGCGATCTGGCACTTCTGGTCAGACGCATCGAAACGCGTAATCGGCCCCGCCCCGCTCTTGCCAGCGATGAGATTGCTCCAGCTGGTCTCCACATCGCCGCCCAATGGGGTAATGAGGCCAAGACCGGTAACGACGACACGACGCATCGAATTCTCCGTACTTCAGCGAAACGCTGACAATTCAGTAGACCAGATAGCAACAGGCTCAACCCCTAGGGGGCCGAGCCTGTCAATAACCCGCTAAAACGTGGCCAAAGCCGCGCCGTGGCGGGGCAAAGACGAAAAGGCCTTAGCCCTTGTTGTCTTCGATGAATTTGGTTGCGTCACCAACGGTGCTGATTTTCTCAGCAGCGTCGTCAGGGATTTCAACGCCGAATTCTTCTTCGAACGCCATAACCAGTTCAACGATGTCCAGGCTGTCTGCGCCCAGATCGTCAATGAAGCTGGCTTCCTGAGTAACCTTGTCGCCTTCGACGCCAAGATGCTCGACAACAATTTTCTGCACGCGGTCGGCAGTATCGCTCATAGTGATCCCTCTGCTTATGGGGTTTAGAATTGGCTTTCGCCCTAATGAACAGCGCTGAATAGCGCAAGGGCTGTTCGCAATAGATGGTGGGACTAGGCCGACCTGTCAAACAGGCATAGCTATTCAATTGACGCATCTTGCGGGCTTGCAGAGGCTAGCGCGACCGCTGGCAGACTTAGCGATGCCAATTGTTCGCGCGCCAGAAACCGACTGTCCACACGTGCCATCCCGTTGCGAAAACGGTCTTTGTCGGATGCAAGCATCAATTGACCATACGCTTCAGCGGCGAGTTCCAGCTGGCCGTCCGCCTCGCGGCAAAGAGCAGCATTGTAGAGCGCGGAACGCTGGTATGGATTGCGAGAGAGGATATCTTCAAACGCGATGCATGCGCCGACCGGATCGGTCTTGGTCAGCTTGATGGCATTCTTGAAAGCTCGGCGGTCACCGCGCTCCAGCCCGCTGCGGCTTTCCAGGATGCGAATCCGGTCAAAACGCTGCTTCGGCGCAAGGTCCAGTCGCACTGCCCGCGCAAAGCGCGATATCATCGGTTCGATTATCGCTTCGGCTGATGGGATATAGGAGCTATCCGCGCAGTAACGTTCTGAATTTACGAAGCTATCCTGACGCTGATAAAGCGCGCCCTCATCTGAGAACAGTGCTACATCAGGCCGGAACTCGACATGTAGGCGTCGGCACTCATAGACGTCCGTGACGCTTTCAACGCACTCTTTCTCGCCGACTTCATGTTTGATCTTGCGCACACAGCGGGTGCGCTCAATCTCTCCATCCGAAGCGTCGTAAACGCGTGAATTGGCAAAGCCGCGCAGCTCTGCATGGCCGGGTTCTGATCCTTCATTGTCGAAAGACGAAGGCACAATGCGAAAGTATTGCTCGCCATAGATTCGCGCCGAGCCAAGTTGATCCGCAAGCGCGTTTTCCAATGCGATACCTTCACGGCCGCGAATTGGCTCGATGGATATCTGCGTCACGCCACGCCCACCATCAGTTCGCGCTGCATACACGCCCTCAACGGCCAGCTGCTCTGCCCGCACTGCACCGCTTGACACAGCACAGGCCGCCGCCAGCGAGAGAACCCATTTCGAAAACGCCATCACTCTTTCCCTTAGAAGGTCGAAGAGGTGATTTTATTCAGATAAATAAAACCTAAGCTGAACAAGTGGGCTGTGGATCGCTTATTTCTGTTCCTTGGGCGGCTCAATCACACGCAAATGCAATTCACGCAGCGACTTCGGTTCTGCGGGGCTTGGCGCACCCATCAGCAGGTCTTCCGCCTTCTGGTTCATCGGGAACAGCGTGATCTCGCGCAAATTCTGCGCGCCGCAAAGCAGCATCACGATCCGATCGACGCCCGCAGCCATCCCGCCATGCGGCGGCGCACCATACTGGAACGCGCGGTACATACCGCCAAAATCGCGCTCGACGTCTGCCTGTGAAAGGCCCACCAATTCAAACGCCTTCACCATGGTTTCAGGCTTGTGGTTACGGATAGAGCCCGATGCGAGTTCAAAGCCGTTGCAGACCAGATCATACTGGTAAGCCTTGATGGTCAGCGGGTCCTGCGTTTCGAGCGCTTCCATCCCGCCTTGCGGCATAGAGAACGGGTTGTGGCTGAAATCGACCTTCTTCTCGTCTTCGTCATATTCGTAGAACGGGAAATCGACGATCCATGCGAATGCAAAACGATTTGTGTCGATCAGCTCAAGAATTTCGCCAACGCGGGTACGCGCTGCCCCGGCCAGTTTAGCCGCATCGGCTTCCTTGCCAGCAGCGAAGAACAGACCGTCATTTTCACCCAGACCCAGCTCTGCATAGAGCTCGGCCATGCGCTCAGGCCCGTGGTTCTTGGCAATCGGCCCACCAAATTCGCCGCCTTTGCGCGTTACATAGCCCAAGCCGGCAAAGCCTTCCTTGCGTGCCCAATCGTTCATATCGTCGAAGAACTTGCGGCTCTTCTCATGCGTGTTCGGCGCAGGGATCACACGGACGCGGCCACCGCCGCCCACGATCTTTTCGAACAGGCCAAAGCCGGACTTTTCGAAGTGGCTGGTCACATCGCTGATGATCAGCGGATTGCGCAAATCGGGCTTGTCCGTGCCGTATTTGAGCATCGCTTCGGCATAAGGAATACGCGGAAATTCGCCTGCTGGCGTGACGTGCTTGCCTTCAGCGAAAGTTTCGAATGTGCCAGCGATCACCGGCTCCATAGTATCCCACACCTCTTCCTGAGTGACGAAGCTCATTTCCAGATCGAGCTGGTAGAATTCGCCCGGCAGGCGGTCAGCACGCGGATCTTCATCGCGGAAACACGGTGCGATCTGGAAATAGCGGTCGAAGCCAGAGACCATCAGCAGCTGCTTGTAGATCTGCGGCGCCTGGGGCAGCGCGTAGAATTTGCCCGCGTGGATTCGGCTGGGCACCAGGAAGTCACGCGCGCCCTCTGGCGAAGATGCGGTCAGGATCGGAGTCGAAAATTCATTAAAGCCGATCGCGTTCATCCGCTGGCGCAGGTCAGCCACAATCCGCGTGCGTTTCATCAGGTTTGTGTGCAGCGTTTCACGGCGCAGATCGAGGAAACGGTATTTCAGGCGGACGTCTTCCGGATATTCCTGCTCGCCGGCTACCGGCATAGGCAATTCTTCAGATGCGCTCTGCACGGTGATCGAACGCGCAAACACTTCAATCGCTCCGGTAGGCAGGTCTTTATTGACCGTCTCTGGAGTACGGGCCTTCACCTCGCCGTCGATCGTCACAACCGATTCGAGACGAAGCTTTTCAAGCACCGAAAGTGCAGGCGAATCTTCGTCCGCTACGATCTGCGTCATGCCGTAATGATCGCGCAGGTCGATAAACAAAACCCCGCCATGATCGCGTTTACGGTGGATCCAGCCCGATAAACGGACTGAATCGCCAACATTTTCCGCGGAAAGCTGTGCGCAGTTGTGGGTACGATAGGCGTGCATCTAAAACCTTGTCCTGTTCGGGTGTATGCGGCTAAGGGCGCGCGCAAAGAATAAGCACGATGACCTCTAGCGGTTTCAAGCGCGCGCTAACAGGGGATGAGGGTGCTTTTGTCAAGGCTGACCTCACTAACTGGACTAAGTGTCCGAGAGCGGTACTCCGCTCAACGAAAAGAAATGATGCATGAAAATACATGATCTGATTACCACAACCGACGCTTTGGCAGACTTATGCGAGCGTCTTTCTAAATCCGAATTTGTTACCGTCGATACCGAATTCATGCGCGAGAACACCTATTGGCCCGAGCTTTGCCTGGTCCAGATCGCGAATGACAAAGAGGCCGCTGCGATCGATCCCTTGGCCGATGGCATCGACTTGCAGCCGCTGCTGGATCTGCTGACCGAGAATGAGGACATTCTGAAAGTCTTCCATGCCGGCGGGCAGGATGTCGAGATCATCGTCAATCTGACCGGCAAGACCCCGCATCCCATATTCGACACTCAAATCGCCATGATGGCGATCAGTCAGAGCGAACAAATCGGCTATGCCAATCTGGTCGAAAGCTGGCTCAGCATTACGATTGATAAGGGCGCGCGCTTTACCGACTGGAGCCGCCGCCCGCTGACCGACCGTCAGATCGAGTACGCGATCGGGGATGTCACACATCTCTCGGAAATCTTCCCCGAGATTCTGAAGAAACTTGTGAAAACAGGTCGCGGCGCGTGGCTCGACGCGGAAATGGAAAAGCTCGCGGAGGTTTCCAACTACGTCACAGACCCCGACCTGGCATGGCGCCGGATTCGTTCGCAAGGCCGCAATCCGCAGGTACTCGGGCGGTTGAAAGCGCTCGCCGCATGGCGCGAAAGCGAAGCGCAACACAAGAACATCCCGCGCGGTCGCATCATGCGCGACGAAACAATGGCAGACATCGCAAGCCATCCGCCCAAGCAGCAGAAAGACCTTGCGAAGGTTCGCGGGCTGTCGGCGGCATGGCGGGAAAACGACATCGGCAAGCGATTGATGAAGGTGATCGAGAAGGCCGGACCGCTCGACAAAGACGAAATGCCCGAGAAGATGAAGCGCGGCGCGCCGCTTGGCAAAGAGGGAGCCCTGGTTGCCGATTTGCTCAAGCTGCTGCTCAAGATTCGCGCGCGAGAAATTGATGTCGCGGCGCGATTGCTGACAAAAGCTGACGAGATGGAGGCGCTGGCCGCTGGAATCCGCGAACTGCCTGTATTGAATGGGTGGCGATATGACGTTTTCGGCCGTGACGCTCTCGAACTGGTGGAAGGTAAGCTCGCTTTCGCCGTGAAGGACGGCAAACTCACCATGACGCATATCGACGATATGCAAGCAGCGATGGAAGAATCGCTCGCGGCTGAGTGAGGGCGCACCTCAATTATCATTGCCAGCGGAGGCCCGGCTTTCCACCCTGCTGACGACGTGCTTCGCTGGAAATCGACGAATGTCCGCTAACGACCCATTTGCGGATATTGATCAACACCGTTTATCAGCGCGGATGCGGGGCTGAATAAGGTACTGGTTTGTTTTCCTACTTGCTGCATTGAGGGCTAGACACCGTGTCATGCCCGCCCGCCAATTCCTCTCCGCACCCGCAACAGGGTCACACTCAGCACCCGCGCATTCACACAATGGCGTTTTCCGCCCTTGGACAGTGTTCCATGTGTTCCATCCTGTAGGGCTTTGCGACCGTGCGGCGGCGGGCTAAGGGCTTAGCGATGTCAACTTACCTCCCCACCATCAAGCAGCTGCAATATCTGGTCGCGCTGCACGAGCACGGGCATTTCGGGCGCGCGGCGGAAAGCTGTTTCGTATCTCAATCAACCTTGTCGGCCGGATTGCGCGAGCTGGAATCCTTGCTTGGGGTAACGCTGGTCGAGCGCAGTCGCCGGGTGGTGCGTTTTACTGCTTTGGGAGAGCAGGTGGTGGCCAAGGCACACAGGCTGCTGCGCGAAGCAGAGGAATTGTCTGATCTGGTGCAGGCATCGGGAAAGCCGTTGACGGGGACCATCCGGATGAGCGTGATCCCCACAATCGCGCCCTTCATGCTGCCAAAGATCCTGCCGCGCCTGCGCAGCGAACGCCCTGAGCTAAAACTTCTGCTGCGCGAAGAAACGAGCCAGGACGCTGTCGAATCGCTGCATCACGGCAGGGTTGATTGCGTGCTGCTGGCTTTGCCTTTCGCGACCGGCGAGGTGGAGATGGCGCATATTGCCGATGATCGCCTGTTCGTGGCGTTCCCAAAGGATGATCCAAGAGACCCGCCGGAGACAGTATCAGCGAGTATGATTGACACCATGACATCCGGAGGGCGCTTGCTGTTGCTGGAGGATGGTCACTGTCTAAAGGAACACGCGCTGGCCGCCTGCAATCGACCTGAATTGCGCGCATCGGCCACGATGATCGGCACGTCACTGCACACGCTGGTGCAGATGGTGAACAATGATCTGGGGCTAACGATGCTGCCAGAGATGGCTCTGGATGCCGGTATTTTGGGCGGAACAGATGTTGTTGCGCGGCCGCTCAAGAACAAGAGCGCCAAGCGGGAGATTGCGCTGATCTGGCGCAAGAATAGCCCCCGTGCGGAGGAATTCGAGTTGTTGGCAGAGGAACTGAGAGCGGGTTAAACGTTCACCGGAAACGGTTTGAGCAGCTTCTCGTCCGCGAACTTCTGAATCTTTCTCGCTGCGATCAGCGGTAGCTCCACTGACAAGGCGATACCGACGAGCGAACAGAAACCAACCCAGATCGCCATCCACGAACCGCCCGCCTGACACATGCCGTAAAGCACCGGCACAGCCAGGATGGCTCCACGCACCTCATTGAAGATCCAGGCAATCCAGCCGACCTTCAGAAATGCCGCGAGCAGGGTTGAAAGCGTTGCGCTCATGAGGCCTGACTAGGCCCCAAATATTGAGAATAGGTTGACGCGGCATTCACCAATGCACGCGCCGCCTCAATTCACATCAATCCATATGTTTAAGGCCAACCCTCAGATAGTCCCAGCCGGTCATCATTGTCAGAATGGCTGCAGCCCATAGTGTGATCAGCCCGACCGTATGCGGAACATTCGCCAGCACATCGACAATCATCACATTCCATTGCGGCAGCCCCTGCCCCAATATCAGCGCGCCCAACGCAATTATCTGGAATGTCGTCTTCCACTTGGCGAGCTTCGTGACGGGAACGGAGACTTGCAGACCACCAAGAAATTCGCGCAGGCCCGAGACCGTGATCTCACGAACGAGAATGATCAATCCAGCGATTACATGCAGATCGCCCACATATGGTCCGGTCAAAATGCCCTTTGCTGTCAGCACGAGAATGACAGACGCGACCATAATCTTGTCCGCAATCGGATCGAGAAAGACGCCCAGCTTGGACACCGTACCGCTTGATCGCGCGAGGTAGCCGTCGAAATAGTCCGTAATCCCCATCAGGCTGTAAAGGCCGAATGCCAGCAAATAGCCGAGCTCCCAACCCGGCCACCACAAAAGAAAGGCCAATAGCGGCACGGCACAGATGCGCGAGAGTGTGAGGATGTTCGGCAAAGTAAGCATAGATTTCAACCCTAGCGCGAAGGTGCCTTGGGAAAAAGCCGGAGTTTCAGGCTTGTTCACGGCTACGCCCACCCCTAGGGTCCGCAATAGGGAGCAGCTACAGGGCAGATGATTTGACTACTTCAACCCATTTGCTGCGTCGCAGGCGTTTTCTGCCGCTGTTTTGCACACAGCTGTTCAACGCGTTCAATGACAATCTCTACAAGACCGCGATGGTCCTGTTCGTGGTCTATACCGTCTATAATGACGAGATCTCGGAAGGCATTTTCAGCGGCGTCGCGTCATTTCTGTTCATCCTGCCATTCTTTCTCCTGTCCGCGCTAGCGGGGCAGCTGGCTGACATGCGCGACAAGGCAAAGATCATCCGCACAGTCAAAATGTGCGAAATCGGGTTGATGATCATCGGCGCATCCGGGCTTTATCTGGCCTGGAAAGGGATCGCTGTCGACACAGTCGCTATCCCGCTGATGTTGCTCGCTCTGCTTTTGACAGGAGTGCAATCCACCTTCCTTGGCCCGATCAAATACGCAATCCTGCCACAGCATCTGAAAAAGGATGAAGTGTTGGCCGGGACAGGTCTGGTGGAGGCTGGCACATATATCGCGATTTTGGCGGGCACGATTTTGGCAGGCTGGATTCCGGTTGAATGGGCCGCTGGCGGTATCATCCTGACCTCCGTGCTTGGCTATCTCACCAGCCGTTCGATCCCGGACGCACCGGCGCAAGGCAAGGTGGAAAAGCTTGACCGACACATCATCCGTGCATCGATCAACCTGATCCGCAATGTAATGCTGGACCGGCAGATCTTTTACGCAATCATCGCGATCAGCTTCTTCTGGACGATCGGCGCAGTGCTGTTCATCCAGTTTCCTCCGCTCGCCAAGAATACATTGATGGCAAGCAAAGAGGTCGCGAGCCTGTTTCTCGTGATCTTCTCTGTCGGAATTGCGATCGGTTCGGTTTCGATCAACGCGCTGCTGAAGGGCGAGGTGTCGGCCCGCTACTCACCAATCTCCGTGGTCATAATGGGCGCATTTGTCGTCGCGTTCTATTTCGTGTGCCGCTTATGGCAATCCTACGAAATAACCGAGATTATGGGCGTGACCCAGTTCTTGGCCTGGCCGCTGGCAAGTTTGATCATGCTCACCTTGATAGGCATCGCAATCGCAGGCGGCATGTTTGTGGTGCCGCTCTATGCGTTCCTGACGACGCGCTGCGCGCCGGATCAAGCTGCACGCACCATCGCTGCGAACAATATCGTCAACTCCGGATCCATGGTTGCAGGGTCGCTCGTTGCGATGGCGCTTAGCGCAATCGGCGTGCCTGTGGTGGAGCAATTGCTGCTCAGCTCGGGAATGTGTCTGGTTTCGGCGTGGCTGGGCCACCGTTTGCACCAGGCAGAGCTGGACGAAGGGCAAAGCCCTGCCTGATCAGGCGACAAAGACCAATACTGCTGCAAAGACAGAGAAATATACAGTTGCAAAGCCGCGCACATCATCGCAGGTCAGCTTCCACAAGACTTCAGCCGGAGCCTCATATTCATTGCTGCATACATGAGCAGGCAGGCTTGCCCGGAACGGGTGGCGCGCTTGCTCGTCGGTCAGGACCAATGCTCTCTTCATGGATCAGAGTCTTAACCCGATACTAACCATCGTGCGCGGCAGAAATCCTGACTGTCGCAGAGCGGGACATTAAGCATGTGTGTTCATGCTGAGCTGTGGATGATTGCCTCTTGAGCGTACCAAAGCTAAGCGGCGAACCATGACAACACGCACAACACCTGACGCAGCAAAACTGCTGGTCGATTGCCTTGCAGAACAAGGCGCGGACCGTATTTTCACAGTTCCGGGCGAAAGCTTCCTGCAGGTGCTCGATGCGCTGCATGGCCGCGAAGACATTGATGTCGTCACTTGCCGGCAAGAAGGCGGTGTCAGTTTCATGGCTTGCGCGGATGGCGCCATGACCGGCCGCCCCGGTATCGCCTTCGTAACGCGCGGTCCCGGAGCAACCAATGCCAGCATTGGGGTGCATGTTGCGCATCAGGATTCGCAGCCGATGATCATGTTTGTGGGCGATGTGGCGCGCGACATGCACGAACGTGAAGGATTTCAGGAAGTCGATTTTCCTGCGTTCTTCGGCCCGATCTGCAAATGGGCAGCGCGGATCGACAATGCTGACCGGATTCCGGAATTTGTTTCGCGAGCCTATGCGACCGCAATCTCGGGGCGTCCGGGGCCAGTTGTATTGGCTCTGCCTGAGGACATGCTGGACGATGCGACCTCCGCATCCCCTCGCCCGTTCGTCGTACGGCCGCCGCAAGCGGCCTGTCCCGATGCGATGCAAACACTGATGGCAATGATAGCAGATGCGGCCAGCCCCATTGCGATTATCGGCGGTGCGGGCTGGAATCCGAAAGCGCGCGAACACTTCCAGCAATTCGCTGAACGGATCGGGCTTCCCGTCGCGACTGCTTTTCGGCGTCAGGACGCTATCTCTCCTTCATCGCCGGTTTATGCGGGCAATCTGGGCTATGGCCCCAATCCGAAACTGGTTGAGCGCGTAAAGCAGGCCGATCTGGTGATCGCAGTGGGTGCGCGGCTTGGTGAAGCAACCACTGATGGTTACACTTTCCCGGAGCTTGATCGCGCCGAGCAATTGCTGGTGCATATTCATCCAGACCCCGAAGAACTGCACCGTGTCTACCGCACCGATCTCGCGATCTGTTGCGCAATGGATGAATTCGCTGAAACTGCCACCTTGTGGGAAGACAATTCCATCCTGTCTTTCGACGCAGGCGCTGAAGCTCACGCAGAATGGGAGGCTTGGGCCACCCCTCAGCCGAACGATTTCGCGCTCGACATGGGGCAAGCGGTTGCATTCATGCGCGAAACCCTGCCGTCTGACAGCATCATCTGCAATGGTGCGGGTAACTTCTCAGGCTGGTGGCACCGCTACTGGCGGTATGAGGTTTTCCCGACGCAACTCGCCCCCACTGCCGGCGCAATGGGCTACGGCGTCCCTGCTGCCGTTGCCGCTGCGCAGCGCCACCCCGACCGCACAGTGGTTGCGTTGGCCGGTGACGGTGACTTTCTGATGAATGGTCAGGAATTGGCGACAGCCGCACAGCATGGGTGCGACATGATCGTGTTGGTCATAGATAATAGTGCCTATGGCACGATCCGCATGCATCAGGAGCGTGAATTCCCCGAACGCGTTTCAGCAACAGAACTTGCCAACCCGGATTTCGCGGCGCTCGGCGCAGCGTTCGGGGCTTGGAGTGCGCGGGCTGAAACAACCGATCAGTTCAAGCAAGCTCTTACTGAAGCGAATACTCGCAAGGGATTACGGATGATCCATTGCAAGATTGACGTTGAACAATTGGCCGCAAGCGGAGCGACGATTAGCGGGCTTCGCAAGCGGTAACACGCGGGCTTTAAACCTCGCCTGACAGGCCCCCGCCCATCTCAAGGATAGTGTCCCACTCTGCCTTGGTCAGCTCTGCCACTGACAATCGCCCAAGTCGGATAAGCTCGCATTCCGCCAGTTTGGGCTCGGCCTTGATCTGCTTCAGCGTCACCGGCCGATTGAGCTTCGATTTGGGCTTGATCTTTACTGCCGCCCATTTGCCTTCTGGATCTGTCGGATCGAGAATGCCTTCCAAGCTAATCGTCGCAACGCCTACAATTTCCAGCCCTTCGCGCGAGTGGTAGAAAAAGGCTTCCTCGCCAACTTTCATCGCAGCCAGATTATTCTTTGCGCGATGGTTGCGGACACCATCCCATACGCCTTCCTTTTCGGCCACAAGATCGTCCCAACTGTATTTGAAGGGTTCCGATTTCATCAGCCAATAGCGTGCCAAATTCTTTCTCCAAACGGGATTGGTAAACTTTGATAGCCCTACGCAAGCCACGCTTCGGTTTCCACCCCGGCTGCGATGAGAAGTCACAATTAACCCGATTTTTAATCATCGGCGTCATACGTAATGCGAGTTAGTCCGTAGGATTGAGGGCAGCGCCGACAAGGCCTGTAAGACGCAAGAGTGGCTGAAGACGACAACCAGCAAAAGCTAGGCAAAGCCGAGCGCGACATCGTAGCGCTGGGAATTGCAGCGGCAGCGATCACCCTTTTTGTTGCGACGGGCAGCTCGGTTCTGCCGCTTGTTGCCGCATCGATCATGGGCACCGGAGCCGCGCCGGACAATCTGCTGGTCAATGCCATGTTGCTCAACATTGCGCTGATGATTTTCGGATGGCGGCGTTATCGCGATCTCACAAGCGAGATTGCGGTGCGGAAGCAGGCTGAAGAAATTGCGCGCAAACTGGCTGAAACAGACCCCCTGACCAACTGCCTGAACCGCAGAAGTATTGGGAGCGCGACCGAGAAGTTGCGCCGCATGGCCAATGCACGCGGTCAAGCCACCGCGTTTGTAATGATCGATCTGGACAACTTCAAACAGGTCAATGACATGAATGGCCATGGCATGGGCGACAAGGTGTTGACGGTAATGGCAAAGCGCTTGCGCGATGCAGTGCCGGACACGTCACCTGTAGCGCGACTGGGTGGAGACGAGTTTGCGTTCGCAATGTCATACTCGCCTGATCACCCTGAGAAAGTTGATGAGCTGATTGCCGTCTTGTTTGAAAAAGTATCTGGCAAGGTCGAGATCGAAGGGTCCAGCGTCGATACGACAATGTCGATCGGCATCGCTACTGACCACGATTTGAAAGGCAAGGCCGCGGGGATCGAGGACAGCGAAAATCTGATACACCATGCTGACATCGCGATGTATCAGGCAAAGAAGAACGGAAAGAACCGCTATTTCTGGTTCGAACCTACGATGGAGAATGAGCTACGCTTCCGCAATGAGCTGGAGAATGGCATTCGTCGCGGGTTGAAACGAGGCGAATTCGTCCCGTTCTACGAGCAGCAGGTTGACATTTCGACTGGCGAATTGGTCGGGTTCGAAATGCTGGCGCGCTGGAAATCGCCTGAGCTTGGCCTGGTCAATCCAGACGTATTCATCCCGATTGCGGAAGAGATCGGCGTCATTGCCGAGATGTCCGAACAGTTGATGGTTCAGGCATTCACTGATGCTCAGGCCTGGGATTCCAGCCTGACCCTGTCCGTCAATATCTCGCCAGTTCAACTGCGTGATCCGTGGTTCTCACAGCGGCTACTGAAGCTGTTGATTGAGAACAATTTCCCGGCACACCGCTTGGAAATCGAAGTCACTGAAACCTGTCTGCATGAGAATCTGGGACTGCTGAAATCGATGATCGCCAGCCTGCGCAACCAGGGTGTTCAAGTAAGCCTTGATGATTTCGGCACCGGATACTCCAGCCTTTCGCAATTGCGCAGCTTGCCGTTTGACCGGATCAAGATCGATCGCAGCTTTGTCAGCGAGCTCCGCAACAAGGACAGCAGCAAGATCGTCGACGCGATCATCTCACTGGGTGACGGGTTGCAGATGCCGATCACGGCGGAAGGTATCGAGAACGAAGACATTCTCGCGCAGCTCCGCGAAATGGGCGAGCTAAAGGGGCAAGGATATCACTATGGCCGTCCGGAGTATGGATCCCAGATGCTTGAGCGATTGGCAGACAACGGCAAGCTCGCGAAGACCCCTCCGGTCGTGACAAAGACCGCTACTGAGGCCGTTGACGAAATCGACGCAGCGCAAGAGCAACGCCGCGCATAAGGCGCAACCGACTCGACAAATACTGGACGCAGACGCGCCCGCCGCATAGAGCGCGTTTCGCTATGCGAGTTGATTTCACCAAGATGCACGGGCTCGGAAATGACTTTGTGATCCTAGATGGTCGCAAAGAAGCTCTGCCTGTCTTGGATGCTGTCACCGCCGCTGCGATCGCGGATCGCCGCAAGGGGATTGGCTGCGATCAACTCATCCTGCTGGAAAACTGTGATCAGGGTGACGCGGACTTCCGCATGCGGATATTCAATTCAGATGGCGGCGAAGTGGAAGCATGCGGCAATGCCGCCCGTGCCGTGGCGCTGTTGCATGGAGTGTCGACAAAAGTTTTGACTGACGGCGGCGTCATATCGCTGGAACCAACTGATGGCGGCGCAACCGTCGATATGGGTGAACCTCGCTTCGATTGGCAATCGATACCGCTCGACTATGCAATGGATACAGCCTCGATGCCGGTCAGTTGGGGGCCGCTATGCAACCCGATTGCCGTCAATGTTGGCAATCCGCATGTGATTTTCTTTGTCGGCGATACGGATGCGATCGACCTTGGCAATATCGGCCCTGAGATCGAACATGATCCTTTATTCCCCGAGCGGGTCAATGTGAATGTCGCCACAGTGCAGTCCAAAGAGCGGATCAAGCTAAACGTTTGGGAACGCGGCGCCGGCTTGACGCGAGCATGCGGCACAGGTGCTTGCGCGACGGCAGTGGGTGCCATGAGGCGTGGCTTGGTAGAGCGCAAAGTAATGGTCGAATTGCCCGGAGGGGCGCTTCAAATAAAATGGACTGATGACAACCGCATCCTAATGAGCGGCCCAGCCACCGAAAGCTTTCGCGGCAGCTTTGAATGGTCGGACTAAGAGGACGGCGAATGATGAACGGGCCAGAACTGATCACATTGGGCTGCCGCCTGAATATCGCCGAAAGCGAACGCATGCGCGGTATGCTTTCCGGCGAAGACAATCTGGTGGTGATCAATAGCTGTGCGGTAACTTCCGAAGCGGTCCGTCAGACGCGCCAGGCCATTCGCAAGGCGCGGAAGGCGCGGCCCGATGCGCGGCTGTTGGTCACGGGTTGCGCGGCGGATATCGAGCGCGAGCAGATCGCAGACATGCCTGAGGTAGATGGGCTGATTGCCAAC